>Ga0184616_10000023_pt1 | contig 30800 bp, 32 predicted proteins | sample PLM4_90_coex_FD_133145 | JGI IMG/M metagenome (GOLD analysis project Ga0184616, IMG submission 133145) | Groundwater sediment microbial communities from an aquifer in East River, Colorado, USA - PLM4_90_coex | ecosystem: Environmental > Terrestrial > Soil > Riparian zone | place: USA: East...
CAGACCACATTGGGTGCTGGATCAGACCTTCGACCTGTTCGACAACCTCGGCGCGACCGAGGAACAACTGGATTTCCCGGTGGTGTACACCTCGGCGCTGCACGGTTACGCCGGCCTCGATGCCGAGGTGCGTGAGGGCGACATGACGCCGTTGTTTGAAACGATCGTCAAGTACGTGAGGCCGCCGCAGGTGGATCCGGCAGGGCCGTTTCAGATGCAGGTCAGTTCACTCCAGTATTCGAGCTACGTGGGCGTCATCGGCATCGGGCGCATCGCCCGCGGCCGCATCAAGACCAACACCCAGGTGGTGGTAGTAGACCACGAGGGCAAACGCCGCAACGGGCGCGTGTTACAGCTCTTTAATTTGATGGGTATGGAGCGCATCGAAATCCCCGAGGCCGAGGCCGGTGACATCATCGCCTTCACCGGCATAGAAGGTTTAGGCATTTCCGACACGCTGTGCGATCCCACTGCGGTTGAGGCATTACCCGCGCTGGTGGTGGACGAGCCCACCGTGAGCATGACCTTCCAGGTGAACAATTCACCGTTCGCGGGCAAGGACGGCAAGTACGTCACCAGCCGCCAGATCCGTGAACGCTTGCAGCGCGAGCTGATCCACAATGTCGCGTTGCGTGTGGAAGATACCGAGGACCCGGACAAATTCCGTGTGTGCGGACGCGGTGAATTGCACCTATCCATCCTGATCGAGAACATGCGCCGCGAGGGTTATGAGTTGGCTGTGGGGCGCCCCCAGGTCATCGTGAAAGAAATCGACGGCGTACTGTGCGAACCCTACGAGTCGCTGGTGGTGGACGTTGAAGAGCGGCACCAGGGCGGCGTGATGGAGGCGCTGGGAATGCGTAAGGGCGATCTCTCCAACATGTTGCCCGACGGGAAGGGCCGCGTGCGGCTCGAGTACATGATCCCGACACGCGGCCTGATCGGCTTCCGCACCGATTTTCTCACTCTCACCTCCGGCACCGGCCTCATGCACAACGTATTCGACCATTACGGCCCGTTCAAAAAGGGCAGCATCGGCGAGCGCAACAACGGCGTGCTGATCTCCAATGACATGGGCAAGAGCGTGGCCTACGCGCTGTTCAGTTTGCAAGAACGAGGACGGCTATTCATTGGCCACGGCGAAGAGCTGTACCAAGGCATGATTATCGGTCTGCACTCACGCGACAATGACCTCGTCGTCAACGCCCTCAAAGGCAAACAGCTCACCAATTTCCGCGCCGCGGGCAGCGACGAGAACGTCGTCCTTGTACCGCCGATACGCATGTCGCTGGAGCAGGCGCTGGAATTCATCAACGACGATGAACTGGTGGAAGTGACGCCGCATTTCATCCGCTTGCGCAAGCGGATGTTGTTGGAACATGAACGCAAGAAGGCATCGCGAGCCTCGGCGGCTTAAACCGCATTAAAATCGTCACCGCGGAGGACGCGGAGGAGAAACTGAGTCTTTTTGATCTTATTTCTCCGCGTCCTCCGCGGTAAATTACATTTGCGGATATTTCAACGGCCTCAAGATATGCGTCGTCGGCTCCGGCTGCAGGGTGACATGTTCGATGCCGTAACGGTCATGCAGCAGGGTGCGTAGTCCGGCCAACGTTTCCTCCCAGTGCGCGAGGTCGCTCACCATGATGTGGGCGGAGAGCGCAACCATCCCCGAAGACAGCGTCCAGATGTGCAGGTCATGCACCGAACACACGCCTTTAACCGTCGCAAGCTCTCGGCCGATCTCCGGTAAATCCAGACCCAACGGCACGCCTTCCATGATGACGTGCAGCGCTTCGCGCAGCAGGTGGATGCTGGAGTAGAGAATCAATACGCAGATGAACAGGGACAGGATGGGGTCTATGACGGCCCAGCCTGTGAGGTAAATCACCACGCCCGAGGCCAGCGCGGCGACCGAGCCGAGCAGATCCGCCATCACGTGCAGCATGGCGGCGCGCAGGTTAAGGGTCTGCTCGCCGCGGCTGAGTAGAGCAGCCACCGCCAGATTGACCAGCAGGCCCAAGGCTGCCACCACGATGACGGTCCCGGCCATGACCGGCGTGGGCGCGCGCACCCGTTCAATCGCCGACACCCCTATGCCCGCGACGATGGCCAGCATCAGTAAGCCATTAAACAAAGCTACCACCACTTCGGCCCGTCCCAAGCCGTAAGAGTGGCGCGCCGACACAGGGCGGCGCGCCACCCAGGCCGCGAGCAGGGCCAGTGCGAGGGCGCTGGCGTCGCTCACCATGTGACCGGCGTCACCCAGCAAGGCCAGTGAACCCGCCCACCAGCCGCTCACGCCCTCTACGACGGCAAACAGAAGCGTAACCATGAACGCATAACCCAGCAACCGGCGGTTACCTTGGGCGCGCGCATGGGGGTGGCCGTGATGGTCTGTTCCCGCAACCACCGGCTTTTCCGTTGCTGCGTAATGATCGTGCCTGGTCATCGCCTACGATTCGTTCTGTGAGACTTTGTAATCTATCAGTATCCGCCTTGGCTAGCCATGCGCCGGGGCTGATTCGCTCAAGAAAATCTGATAGTTGACGATATATGCAAAAAGGTACAATGTTTGCGTGTACCTTTCTTAGTACGCAGCACTACCTGTACTTTTAGCTAACCCGGGGGTAGCTCATGCAGGCACGGACGTGGCGGAGTTGGGCGGTTTTGCTATGGACGCTCCTCGGCTGTACCCCCGAGCCTGAGCCGCCGCTGCGTATCGGCACCAATGTCTGGCCCGGTTACGAACCTCTTTATCTCGCCAGGGACTTGGGTTATTTCGACGCCACGCCGGTAAGGCTGGTGGAGTACACCTCGGCGACCGAGGTCTCACGCGCCTTTCGTAACGGCGCGATCGAGGCAGCCGCCCTGACCATGGATGAGACGCTGTCTCTGTTGCAATACGGCGCCGCTGCGCGCGTGGTGCTGGTGATGGATATCTCTCACGGCGCGGACGTGGTGCTGGGTAACTCCGAAATCAGGGAGCTGAAAGATATCAAGGGGCGGCGTGTCGGTGCCGAGAGTAGCGCGCTGGGGGCCTATGTGCTGGCCCGGGCGTTGCAGATCGGGGGACTCAGTCACAATGATGTCACCGTCGTAGCGATGCCGGTCTCCGAGCAAGAGCAGGCCTTCAAAGATAAACGGGTGGATGCCCTGGTAACCTTTGAGCCGATCCGTACCCATTTATTGGCACAGGGCGCCCGGCAATTGTTTGACAGCAGTCAAATACCGGGAGAGATCGTAGACGTCCTGGTGGTGCGGCAGGACTATATAGATAAACACCCCCAGCAAGTAAAGAGTTTAATCACGAAATGGTTTAGCAGCTTGGAGTATATGAACATACATCCGGACGACAGCAGCCGACGCATGACCAAGCGACTCGCCGTTAGCCCTGCGGAGGTCAGTCTATTGTTTTATGGCCTGCGCATCCCCGATGTTGAGGAAAACCGCAAGCTGCTCGGCCGTACCCCTCCGGACTTGTTGGCCCCCTCCCAAAAACTGATGCAGACTCTACTCAAACAAGGCCTCCTGAATAAGGCCGTGGCGCTGCCGCCTCTGTTCACAGACCGCTACCTGCCGGACAGCCCGCTATGAGTCCGGTGTTCTTTTCGCTGCGCTTCATCATCCCGCTCTTGCTGCTGCTGTTTGCGGTGATCTGGGGCATGTATACCCTGAGCCACAACACCCGTGCCGAGACGGTTAAACTCGAAGAGGCGGCGCGCCTGCGGCTGGTGCAGGAGATGACCGAACTGCAGCGCGAATTGGAGCACCTGTTGGCGAGGGGAGATCAGGCCGGAGTCCAATTGGAGATCACCCCGATGGGTTCCGATCCCGATCTGCGTTACGCCCTCCTGAGCGACGACCAAGACCGCATCCTGTACGCCACCCGCAGGGACTGGGTAGGACAGACGATGCAAGAGGTCTTCCCGGCTATCAATACCAAGCTCATCGCCGAGGCCAAGCAGACGCTCACCGGTGCAGTGCTGTTGTCCGACGACCGCAATTCATTGATGGGCTACTACCCTATCCTGCTCGGCGCCCGACAAGGTGAACTGCGCCCCAACCGCGTCGGGATCCTGTTCATCCTCAACGACCTCAGCGCGAGCAAACTCGCCGCGCTCCGCGGCGTCGAAGGTGAAGCCTTGAAATCCATCCTGATACTGATGGTCCTGTCCGGCCTGCTCGCCTTGATATTCCATTTTACGCTGACGCGCCGGGTGGCGAAGGTGGTGAGGGCCACCGAGCGTCTCGCCGCCGGCGATCTCAGCGCCCAGACCGGGCTTAGCGGCAACGATGAGCTGGCCCGCATCGGTCAGGCCTTCGATCAGATGGCGCGCAAGATCGAGGCCGACAATCTGCGCCTGCAGGAGGGCCGGCTACTGCTGGAGCATCAGGCCCTGCACGATGTACTGACCGATCTGCCCAACCGCGCCCTGATTGAGGACCGCTTGCAGCAGGCCATCCTGAGCGCCAAGCGTCAGGCGCGCTCGCTCGCCCTGCTCATCATGGATCTCGACGGTTTCAAAGAGGTCAACGATACCCTGGGCCACCATATGGGCGATTTGTTGCTGCAACAGGTGGCGGTGCGCCTGCAAAATATCCTGCGCAAATCCGATACTGTGGCCCGCCTGGGCGGCGACGAGTTCGCCGTGTTATTGCCGTCGGCGGACGCCGAAAAGGCCGTCCTGGCCGCGCGCAAAATACTCGATGCCCTCAAGTCGCCCTTCCCCATCCAGGGGCATATCCTGGATATAGGTGGCAGCATCGGCATCGCACTGTTTCCCACTCACGGCGCTGACGGCACCACCCTGGTGCGGCGCGCCGATGTGGCGATGTACGTGGCCAAGCGCGCCAGCACGGGCTTCGCCATCTACGACAGCGAACATGACCAGCACAGCATGGCGCAGCTCGCCCTGACCGGCGAATTCAGTCACGCCATCGAAAACCAGCAGCTTGCGCTGTACTATCAGCCCAAGATAGACCTCAAGAGCGGCTGTCTAGTCAGCGCCGAGGCCCTGGCGCGCTGGCATCATCCGCAGCATGGGCTCATCATGCCGGACAAGTTTATCCCTCTCGCGGAACGCACCGGGTTGATCAAGCCCCTGACGCAGTGGGGTCTCAATACCGCGCTACGCCAGTGCGCTAGCTGGCGTGAGGCGGGTCTCGATCTCAGCGTGGCCGTCAATCTCTCGGCGCGCAACCTGCCCGAACCTCAGCTTGCCGAAAATATCGCCCGGATGCTGGAAAACTGGAACGTGCCTGCCGGATGGCTGGAGCTGGAGATCACGGAGAGTGCGATCATGACCGACCCCGTGCGCGCGCTCAATATTTTGACTCGCCTCGACGCGATGGGCGTGCGACTCGCCATAGACGACTTCGGCACGGGCTACTCCTCGTTGTCGTATCTCAAAAAGCTCCCGGTTGATACCATCAAGATTGATAAATCATTCGTTATGCACATGTCTACCGACAAAAACGACGAAGTGATCGTGCGTTCCACGATAGACCTCGCCCACAATCTGGGCCTGCGAGTGGTTGCCGAGGGCGTCGAACGGCAAGAGGCCTGGGAGATGCTGAACGAGCTGGATTGCGATATGGCGCAGGGCTATTACATCAGCCAAGCCCTGGCACCCATGGAGTTTGCCGCCTGGCTGAAGGACTCGCCTTGGCGTGTGGGGATCTTGGCCGGCACGGGAATAACGGCGGGGATTAACCCCGGTTAGTCTACCCACGCCACTCACCGGAGCGGCCACCGGACTTTTCCAGCAGGCGGATGCACTCCAGGATCATGCCGCGATCCACCGATTTACACATGTCGTAAACAGTAAGCAAACCGATCTGGACCGCGGTGAGCGCCTCCATTTCCACGCCGGTCTGAGCGGTGGCTTCGACGGTGGCACGGCAATACACCGCCTGCTCATCGGGCCTTAGCTCGAACTCGACCTCGACCCTGCTAAGCGGCAGCGGATGACACAGCGGGATCAGTTCCGCCGTCTTCTTGGCGGCCATGATCGCGCCGATGCGGGCCACGGCCAGTACATCGCCCTTGCCGTGGCCGCCCTCACGAATGAGAGCCAGTGTTTCAGGTTTCATACGGATGCGGCCCTCGGCACGCGCCCGGCGACGGGTGGCGGGCTTGTCGCCTACGTCCACCATGCGCGCCTCACCGGCTTGGTTCAGGTGAGTCAATTTACTCATGTCATGTACTCACAGGTCAGTAAGTAAGACTACACTTCCCACTGAGTCCCCGCCCCCTATGTAGGGGGCGGGACAGGGTGGGGGTAGGTAAAACAGGTATTTACTCAGGAGTCACCTCATAAGCGTTGTTGTCTTACTTTGTGACTCCTGAGTAAGTGGTAAATTTTAATGATGACCATTAGAGTAAAGTATTTCGCCAGTCTGCGCGAGCACATGGGGCGTGCGGAAGAAACCCTCTCGGCCGATGAGGCGCTCACCGTGGCGGATGTCTGGCGGCGCGTGAGTGGCGCTCAGCCCATTCCCGCTAATCTGTTGGCGGCCGTCAACCAGGAGTATCGGTCGTTCTCGCAGGCGGTACATGACGGCGATGAGGTGGCGTTTTTCCCACCGGTGACGGGTGGGTGATAGAGGCAGGGGCTAGGATCTAGGGACTAGGAAAACCAAACCTGCTCTTTAAAAACTCCTCACCCCCAGTCCCTAGCCCCTAGATCCTAACCCCTGTAGTTGGAGGTAAATGTATGACCATTTTTGTGCGCGACACACCCTTCGACCCCTGGGCCGAACTGGCCGCGTATCAAATCCAGACACTACCCGCCGGCAAGTATGGCGCCAGCGCCGTGTTTGTTGGAACAATGCGCGACTTCAACGAAGGTGACTCCGTGCGCGGCATGACATTGGAGCACTATCCAGGCATGACGGAAAAGCACCTGGATACGATCAGCAGCGAAGCCGCGCGCCGCTGGGACATCGTGGACAGCCTCATCATCCACCGTTACGGCGCGCTCCAGCCTAATGATCCCATCGTGCTGGTGGCGGTGTGGGCGACGCATCGCGCGCCGGCCTTCGACGCTTGCCGCTATCTGATCGAAGAACTGAAAGACCGCGCGCCGTTTTGGAAACAAGAGATGCTCGACGACGGTACGCGCTGGGTGCAGCACAATACCCCTGGCCCCTAGCCCCTTTTCAGCCATCCATGGCGCGACTTCAGATACTAGCCCAAGCCCCAGCCCGCACATCCCTGTGCGGGCGTTCGCGTCTCCTAAGCCCGCCGCTCACCCCATGCCACTGAATAAATTTGATATCAAAGGATTGCGTCAGTGGTTGCCGTATGGGGTGTTGCTGGTCGGCCTACTGGTCACCGGCGTGGAGGCGTATCGCAACACGCTGACGGTGGAGGCCCAGGCCAAAGTCCGCTTTGATGCAGCGGTGGAAACCACCCGCGTCTCGCTGGAGCGGCGCATGGACCTCTACATAGACGTCTTACGGGCCACGCGCGCCTTATTCGCCGCAAGTGAGTCGGTAACGCGCGCCGAGTTTCGCACCTATGTCGGCGCTATTAACGTTGCCGAGCGTTACCCGGGGCTCGCTGCGATTCAATACATCCCCCGCGAGACGCCGGCGACCTTGGAGGAGTTTCACGCGCGGCTCAAGCACGATGGGCTGGGCGACTATCGTGCCTGGGATCTGGAAGGTGGCCGCACCGGCTTGCTGCATAAGGCGCAGGACTATTTTCCCATCGAGTTCATCGAACCCTTTACACCTCTGGCGCTGGCATTCGATGTGACGGTACCCATGAATATCGAGGCGATGGCGCGCGCCCGTGATACGGGTCTCCCCTCGCTGGGCGGCAAAGTCCCGCGCCTGGTGGAAGGCCCGGATGACCAGCCCGGCTTTTTATTGTTTGTGCCGGTGTATCGCAATGGGGCCGTTCTCGACACGGTCGAGCAACGCCACGACGCACTGCAAGGCTATGTGTGCGGGGTGTTTCGTGCCCATGACCTGTTGCGCGACATTTACCTGAAACAGACCCATCCCCAGGTGGATTTTGAGGTGTTTGACGGCCGCACCCTGAACCGTGCCACACTGCTCTTTGATGATGACGGCGTAGCGCATGCCTTGGATCCGTCTTACCGGCCGCGTTTCCTCCGCATCACTGAGCTGGAGGTTGCCGGCCATATCTGGACCCTGCACTTCTCCACCCTGCCGCAATTCGACCAGTACCTCAACCTGGAGCTGCCCTGGATCGTATTAGGCGGCGGTATAGCGCTCAGCCTGCTGCTGTTCTGGATTATCCGTAACCAGATAAACGCCCGTATCAAGGACCAGCGCATCGCCAGCGAATTGTGGGAAAGCCGGGCCAATCTCGCGCGCGCGCAGCAGATCGGCCGGATGGGTAGTTGGGAGGTGAACCTAGCCGACTACAGTTGGCGCTGGTCGGACGAATTATATAGCTTGTGCGGCCTCACGCGAAGCGCAACGGCGCCGGATTATCAGGCCTTACTGAATGTGATACACCCGAAGGATTTGGCGCTGGTCAAAAAACACCTGGACGCCGCGCTTAACGCGCACCAGTCTTTCGGCATAGATCATCGCCTGGGCGCAAACGACCGCCGGGAGCGGTTCGTCTACCACCATGCCGAGGTCATCACCGACGCCGCCGGCAAACCGGTCCGCATCGTGGGTACCCTGCAAGACATCACCGAGCGCAAACGGGCCGAGAGCCGCGTGCAGATGCTGAACGCGGAATTGGAGCAGCGCGTGCAGGAACGCACCGCCGAGCTCGCCGCCGCCAACCAGGAACTGGAGGCCTTCAGCTACTCGGTCTCCCACGACTTGCGCGCGCCGCTGCGTTCCATCAACGGCTTCAGCCAAGCCTTACTCGAGGACTATGGCGCACAGTTGGACGCCGCCGCCCTCGGTTATTTGCAGCGCGTGCGCGGCGCCAGCCAGCACATGGCGGTGTTGATTGATGATCTGCTGGAGTTGGCGCGGGTGACTCGCAGCGAGTTGCGCCGCGAGCGGGTGGACTTGAGCACCCTCGCCAAAGAGATCACCGCCGATCTGCGCAAGACCGACCCGGAGCGCGCGGCGGAAATCATCATCACGCCGGCGCTCAGCGCCGTCGGCGATACGCGCCTGCTGCGGGTGGTGTTGACCAATCTGTTCACCAACGCCTGGAAGTTTACCCGCAGGCACCCGCAGGCCAGAATCGAATTCGGCGCACTCGTGGAGGACGGCAGGGTCGTCTATTTCGTACGCGATGACGGGGCGGGATTCAATATGGCCTATGCCGGTAAGCTGTTCTCGCCTTTTCAGCGCCTCCACCCCGCGGCCGAATTTGAAGGGCATGGTATTGGGCTTGCCACGGTACAGCGCATTATCTCCCGCCACGGCGGACGGGTGTGGGCCGAAGGGGAGGTGGAACGGGGCGCCACCTTCTATTTCAGCCTCAGCGACCACACCGCAACGCTGTGAGACTGAGTCTCAATTACTTTCAGCTATCATTTCGATATACTTGAATGTTCATTTTATAAAAAACGGCTGCTACCGCACATCGAGCCAGCTCAACTCTATCCCCTAGCTGCCGATATAGTTTAATAGATGCTTGCCTGATGGTGCCTTTGTGGAACAGAAAATCATTCTGCTGGTTGAGGACAACCCCGATGACGAGGCGCTGACCCTGCGCGCCTTCAACAAAAATAACATCGCCAATGAAATCATCGTGGCGCGCGACGGGGCGGAGGCGCTGGATTATCTGTTTGCCCAGGGCAGTTATCAGGGACGCGACGAAGATGGGCTACCGCAACTTATCTTGTTGGATTTGAAATTGCCCAAGATAGACGGGCTCGAAGTTTTGAGGCAACTGCGCGGTCACCCCGTGACTTCCTGTTTACCGGTGGTGATCCTGACCTCCTCCAGAGAAGAGCAAGACCTGATCAACGGCTATCGTCTCGGCGCCAACAGCTATATCCGCAAGCCGGTAGATTTCGTGCAGTTCGTAGAGGCAGTGCGGCAACTGGGTCTGTACTGGCTGCTTATCAATGAGCCCCCTCCCAGAGTGCCTTAACCTATGAAACCTATGCTACGGGTGCTTATCGCCGAGGACACCGAGTCCGACGCCGCGCTCATCGTGCGCGAACTTGAGCGCGGTGGATACCGGCTCGAGTATGAACGGGTGGAAACCGCCGCCGCGCTAAAAAGCGCGCTCAGCAAGCCCTGGGATATTCTGCTGTCCGATTTCAGCATGCCGAGCTTCACCGCCCCCGATGCGCTGCGCATCTTGCAGGAGAGCGGTCTCGATCTGCCGTTTGTGATCGTCTCCGGCACCGTGGGAGAGGAGCGCGCCGTGGAGGCCATGCGGGCGGGCGCCGGTGACTATGTCTTGAAAGCGAACATGGCGCGGCTGGTTGCCGTGGTCGAGCGCGAGCTGCGCGAGGCGGTGGAGCGGCGCAAGCGCAGGCAGGCGGAGGAGGTGCTGGCGCGCATGGGCAGAATCATGGACAACTCCCCGGTGGAGATCTACATCTTCGACCCCGAGACGCTGCGCTTTTTACAAGCCAATCAAACCGCATTGCGTAACCTGGGTTACGCAATGGAAGAGATGGCCCAGCTTACGCCGCTAGACATCAAACCCAACGTCACTCGGGAGCGCTTTGCCCGCTTAAGCGCGCCGCTGCTGAGCGGGGAGCGAGAACAGATCAGTTTCGAAGCGACACACCGGCGCAAGGACGGCTCCACCTATCCCATCGAAGCCAAGCTGCAATACTCGCGCTTCGAAACCACGCCGGTGTTCGTCGCCATCATTCAGGACATCAACGAGCGCAAACAGGCCGAAGCGACGCTGTTTCACGAAAAGGAACGCGCCCAGGTCACCCTGCAATCCATCGGCGACGCGGTGATCACCACCGATGCGGAGGGTCTCATCACGTACCTCAACCCCATTGCAGAGGAGATCACCGGCTGGGACAGCGCGGATGCCCAGGGGCGGCCGCTCTTGCAGGTATTCAACGCCATGCATGAAACCACTCGTCAACCGGTCGAATGCCCGGCCACGGTGTGCCTGCGGGAACAACGCAGTGTGGCCTTGAGTCAACACACCGTGCTAGTGCGCCGCGACGGCATGGAATTCGCCATCGAAGATTCTGCCGCGCCCATTCGAGACCGCAGCGGCAATATCATCGGTGCGGTGCTGGTGTTTCATGACGTGAGCCACGCCCGCGTGCTGGCCAACCAGATTGCCTATCAGGCGCGCCATGATTCCCTCACCGGGCTCATCAACCGCCGCGAGTTTGAGGCCTATCTCAACCAGGCGTTGGAGAGCGCCGCGAATGACGGCAGGCATCACGCCATGTGTTATATAGATCTCGACCAGTTCAAGATCGTCAACGACAGTTGCGGCCATATCGCCGGCGACCAATTGTTGAAGGAGCTGGCCGGGACCCTGCACAGCCTGGTGCGCGAAAACGACGTGCTGGCGCGTCTGGGTGGCGATGAATTCGGCGTGCTGCTGGAAGGCTGCCCGCTCGACAAGGCCTTCAGCATCGCCGAGGCGCTGCGCGATGCGATCGGCAAATTCCGCTTCGCCTGGGGAGACCGGGTCTTCGAGATCGGCGCGAGCATCGGCCTGGTCGCCATCACCTCCGACAGCGGCAGCTTCACCGATGTGCTTTCCGCGGCCGATTCGGCCTGTTACGTCGCCAAGGACCACGGCCGCAATCGCGTGCAGGTCTATCGGGCCAACGATACCGCTCTGCTGCAGCGACGCGGTGAAATGCGCTGGATAGGCCGCATCCACAAGGCCCTGGAGGAAGACAGTTTCTGTCTTTACTACCAGACCATGCTGCCCTTGAATCCGGCCGCCGTGCCGGGGGTACACTATGAACTCCTATTACGCATGAAGGATCCGGACGGCGAACTCACCCTGCCATCCGCCTTCATACCCGCAGCGGAGCGCTACAGCCTGATGCCCACCCTGGACCGCTGGGTGATCCGCCGCGCGCTCGCATGGCTCAGCCGGAGCGGTTCCGGTAATGACCTCGCCACCTGCGCTATCAACCTTTCCGGCCAGTCGCTGTGCGATGACCGCTTTCTCAATTTCGTGGTGGATGAGCTGAGTCAGGCCGGCGTGATGCCTTCCCAACTTTGTTTCGAGATCACCGAGACCGCGGCCATTGCGAACCTGTCGCGCGCGATGCGCTTCATTTCGACCCTCAAGGGCATGGGTTGCCGCTTCGCGCTGGACGATTTCGGCAGCGGATTAAGCTCCTTCACCTATCTTAAAAACCTGCCGGTGGACTATCTCAAGATAGACGGCGCGTTTATCAAGGACATGATGAGCGACCCTATAGACCACGCCATGGTCGAGTCCATCAATCAAATCGGCCATGTGATGCGTATCCAGACCATCGCCGAGTGGGTGGAGAGCGAGACCATACTGCAGGAACTTAAAAAGATCGGCGTGGACTATGCCCAGGGTTACGCCATCAGCGCCCCTCAACCGTTGGAATCCGCATTGCTCGTTAATCCAGGCCAGATGAAAATTTTGGCGTAATCGGTTAGAGTGTGGCCCTTACTCTAACCGGTAGCAGGATAGCCATGCCTTACCTCATCGCCCCCTCCATCCTCTCGGCGGACTTCGCGCGCCTGGGTGAAGAAGTTGACGCCGTGCTCAAGGCCGGTGCCGACATCGTGCACTTCGACGTGATGGATAACCATTATGTCCCCAATCTCACCATCGGCCCGCTGATCTGTGAGGCGCTGCGCAAACATGGTGTCACTGCGCCGATAGACGTGCACCTGATGGTGAAACCGGTGGATCGCATCATCCCGGACTTCGCCAAGGCGGGCGCCACGTATATCACTTTTCACCCCGAGGCCACCGAGCACATAGACCGCTCGCTGCAACTGGTGCGTAGCCTCGGTTGCAAATCCGGCCTGGTGTTCAACCCCGCTACACCGCTCGATCATCTGAAGTACGTAATGGACAAAGTAGACATGATCCTGCTCATGTCGGTCAACCCCGGCTTCGGCGGCCAGAGCTTTATCCCCGCAACCCTGCCCAAGCTGCGCGAGGCGCGCCGGCTGATTGACGAGTCCGGCTACCCTATCCGCCTGGAAATAGACGGCGGCGTAAAGACCGACAACATCCGCGAGATCGCCGAGGCGGGCGCTGACACCTTCGTCGCGGGTTCGGCGATCTTCAGCACGCCCGACTACAAGGCCACCATCGCGCAGATGCGTGCTGAATTAAAGAAGGTAGCAAGTAGCAAATAGCCAGTTACAAGGCCAGGCCGTTACTTTCTTGCTACTTGTCATTTGCAACTTGCTACTGCCTTCATCTCATGAAGCTGAATAAACCAGAAATGATATTGATAGACCTGGACGGCACGCTGGTGGACAGTGTGCCTGATCTCACCTATTGCGTGGACAAAACGATGGAAGCGCTGGGCATGCCGCCGCGCGGCGAAGCGCGCGTCCGCCTATGGGTGGGCAATGGCGTAGTCCGCCTGGTGCACCGCGCGCTCACCGACGAGATGGACGGCCAGGCCGATCCCGAACTGTTTAGGCGAGCCCTGGCCCTCTTTAAGGACTTGTACGCCGGGCACACCTGCGTGGACAGCCACCTCTACACCGGCGTGCGGGAGGGGCTGGCGCTGCTCAAGGCGGCCGGCTACAAACTCGGCTGCGTCACCAACAAACCGGCGCAATTCACCGAACCGTTACTGGAAAAAATGGGCATCCGGGACAATTTTTCCATCGTCATCAGCGGCGACACCCTGCCCCAGCAAAAGCCGCACCCGGAACCCTTGCTGCACGCTGCGCGGTTTTTCGACGTGGCGCCGGAGCAGGCGCTGATGGTGGGCGACTCGGAAAGCGATGTGAAGGCCGCGCGCGCCGCCGGATTCAAGATCGTCTGCATGAGTTACGGCTATAATCACGGCCGGGACATCCGCGCCGCCCAGCCTGACGCAGTGATAGATTCTTTGGTAGAATTACCGCCTCTCTTCAACGCAAACCGGGCCGTTGCTTAACAGATGATGAAACAGGGCAGATCAGCAATACGATGGCGGATTTAAGCTCACGCTTGAATCTGACTGTATTGCTACGCCCGTTTAACCGTTATCTCGACAAGCAACGACCATGACACCGCAACTATTCGACACCCTGGCGCGCCAGGGCTATAACCGCATTCCGCTGGTACGCGAGGTTTGTGCCGATCTCGACACGCCGCTCAGCGCCTATCTCAAACTCGCCGACGCGCCTTATTCATATTTATTCGAATCGGTGCAGGGCGGCGAAAAGTGGGGGCGCTACTCCATCATCGGACTCCCCTGCCGCACCATCGTGCGCGTCTTCGGTCATGACATCAGCGTGGAGAAAGACGGCACAATAGTCGAGCAGGTGACAGACGGCGACCCGCTGACCTGGATCGAGCAATTTCAGGCGCGCTACAAAATCGCACCCGCGGCGGGGCTGCCGCGCTTCACCGGTGGCCTGGTCGGTTACTTCGGTTACGATACGGTGCGCTACATCGAGCCGCGCCTGGCCAAGTGCACCAAACCCGACGCGCTCGGCACACCTGATATCTTGCTCATGGTATCGGACGAAGTGGTCGTGTTCGATAATTTGAGCGGCAAGCTGTATCTGGTGATTCACGTCAACCCGGCGCTGGAAGATGCCTGGAACAAGGCACACGCCAGACTCGACGAACTGGTCGAGCGCTTGCAGCGCGCCACGCCACACCCGCATGATAGTATGCATGCCCTGCGCGAGAAAGATTTCGTATCCGGCTTCACGCAGCAGGGTTTTGAACAGGCCGTCGCGCGCGCCAAGCACTACATCGTTGAAGGCGACATCATGCAGGTGGTGTTGTCGCAGCGCCTATCCGCGCCTTATCAGGGCAGCGCATTAAGTCTCTACCGCGCACTGCGGACGCTCAATCCGTCGCCGTATATGTTTTATCTCAATCTGGGCGATTTTCATCTAGTCGGCTCCTCGCCCGAAATCCTCACTCGCCTGGAAGACGGCGTGATTACCGTGCGTCCCATCGCCGGCACCCGACGGCGGGGTAGCACTGACGAAGAGGATCGTGCGCTGGAAGCGGAGCTATTGGCGGATCCGAAAGAGCGCGCTGAACATTTGATGTTGATAGACTTGGGCCGTAACGACGTAGGACGCGTCGCAGAGACCGGCAGCGTCAAGCTCACCGAAACGATGCTGGTGGAGCGCTATTCACACGTGATGCACATCGTGTCCAACGTTACGGGGCGTTTGCAAAAAGGCATGACAGCGTTGGATGCCCTGCGCGCCACCTTTCCCGCGGGCACGGTGAGCGGGGCGGCCAAAATCCGTGCCATGGAAATCATAGACGAACTGGAACCGGTGAAGCGCGGTGTCTATTCCGGCGCGGTGGGATATCTCGGTTGGAACGGCAACATGGACACCGCGATTGCGATCCGCACCGCCGTCCTCAAAGACGGTATGCTGCACGTGCAGGCGGGCGCGGGCATCGTCGCGGATTCGGTGCCGCGCACGGAATGGGAGGAGACCATGAACAAGGCGCGCGCACTGGTGAGCGCGGCCGTGACGGCCTCCAGAGGCCTCGATGTCACGTTGGAGGTAACACCATGCTCCTGATGATAGACAACTATGACTCCTTCACCTACAACCTGGTGCAGTACCTGGGTGAGCTGGGCGCGGACGTGCGCGTGTTTCGCAACGACCAGATCACTCTCGCCGAAATCAAAAAACTCGCGCCCGCGCACATCGTCATCTCGCCGGGGCCGTGCACGCCGAACGAGGCGGGCGTGTCGGTGGACACCATCAAAGAGTTCGCTGGAAAAATACCGCTGCTCGGCGTGTGCCTCGGCCACCAGAGCATCGGCCAGGCGTTCGGTGGCAAGATCGTGCACGCGCGCGAACTGATGCACGGCAAGACCTCTATGATTTACCACACGGGCAAAGGTGTGTTCAAAGGCTTGCCGAGTCCGTTCGAGGCGACACGCTATCACTCGCTGGTGATTGAAAAAGAAACGCTGCCGGACTGTCTGGAAGTCACCGCATGGACGCAAGACGCACAAGGCAGCATGGACGAGATCATGGGTGTGCGTCACAAGACGCTCAATATTGAAGGCGTACAGTTTCATCCGGAGTCCATACTGACCCAATGTGGACACGATTTATTGGCGAACTTTCTAAGGATTTCACGCCAAGACGCCAAGACGTCAAGAGCTACATAATGGGAACATACTCAATAAACGGCTATTGTGCCTTAGCGCCTTTGCGTGAGCCTGCCTAAATGGACATCCAATCCGCCATCCGCGCCATAGTCGAGCGGCATGATTTATCCGAGGACGAGATGACCGCCGTCATGGAAATCATCATGAGCGGGGCGGCTACGCCCGCACAGATCGGTGGTTTCTTGATCGGCCTGCGCATGAAGGGTGAGACCATCGAGGAGATCGCCGCCGCGGCGCGTGTGATGCGCGAACTGTGCACGAAGGTTGAGGCGCATGTGGAGCGCCTGGTGGACACCTGCGGCACGGGCGGCGACGGCGCGCACACCTTCAACATCTCCACCGCGAGCGCGCTGGTCGCCGCTGCGGCGGGCGCCAAAGTCGCCAAGCACGGCAACCGTTCGGTGTCCAGCAAATCTGGCAGCGCCGACGTGCTGGAAGCGGCGGGCGTGAATCTCGATTTGACGCCCGAGCAGGTTGCCGCGTGCATAGAGAAGATCGGCGTGGGTTTTTTGTTCGCGCCCAGACATCACGGCGCGATGAAGCACGCCGTTGCGCCGCGGCGCGAGATGGGTGTGCGCACCATTTTTAATTTACTGGGGCCCCTCACCAATCCCGCCGGTGCGCGTAATCAAGTGGTGGGCGTGTGGGGCAAAGAGTGGGTGGCACCCTTGGCCGAAGTGCTCGCGCGCCTGGGCAGCCATCATGTAATGGTGGTGAACGCCGAGGACGGCATGGATGAGATCAGCATCGCCTCGCCCACGCACATCGCCGAACTCAAAGACGGGGCGATCAGCCGCTATGTCATTACACCGGAGGAGTTCGGCATCCTACGTGCCGATGTGGCGAGCCTGGTGGTGACGAGCCCGAAGCAAAGCTTGAGCTTACTATGCGCGGTGTTGGACGACACGCCGGGCCCGGCCGCCGACATCGTAGCGTTGAACGCCGGCGCGGCCATTTACGTGGCGGGCATCGAGCCTACTCTGGAGCAGGGCGTGCGTAAGGCGCAGGCGGTTATTGCCAGCGGCGCGGCGCGGGACAAACTAGCGGCCTTAATTGAGTTCACCAACAGAACCCACTGAATATTGTGAATAACGCCCCCGACATCCTGCAACAAATCCTCAAGCGCAAGGCCGAAGAGGTGACCGAACGCAGCGCTGTGTTACCATTGCGCGTCTTGAGCCAGCGCGCCGCGGAAGCTCCCGCGCCGCGTGGTTTTGTGGCCGCCATCGAAGCAAAAATCCAACGCGGCGAGGCGGCGGTGATCGCCGAGATCAAAAAGGCCTCGCCAAGCAAAGGCGTGATGCGCGCCGACTTCCGCCCCGCCGAGATCGCGCAATCGTATGAACGCGCGGGCGCGGCGTGCCTCTCGGTGCTCACCGACCGTGATTTTTTTCAAGGTGACGACAGCCATTTGCAAGAGGCGTGCGCGGCTACCACGCTTCCCGTTCTGCGCAAGGACTTCACGATAGATGCTTACCAGATATACGAGGCGCGCGCCTTAGGCGCGGACTGCATCCTGGTCATCGTCGCCGCCTTGGGTGACGCCCAGCTACATGATCTCACCGGTCTCGCTCTACACCTCGGCATGGACGTGCTGGTTGAAGTACATAACTCAGAGGAGCTGGAGCGCGCCCTGACACTCAACACCCGGCTCATTGGCATCAACAACCGTAACCTGCGCACCTTTGAAACCACGCTCTCCACCACTCTCGACCTGCTCGATAAAGTTCCCGGCAGCCGCACCGTAGTCACCGAGAGCGGAATTCATACTCCGAAGGACGTCGCGCTGATGCGCAAGCATGGCGTACATGCCTTTCTGGTGGGTGAGGCGTTTATGGTGGCGCCCGATCCGGGCGCGGCGCTGGCCAATTTATTCAAACCAGTTGTGCCACGCTGAAAACACGGCATAATACTTTCATGAAAGTGCGCGTGAAGTGGGTGGAAAACAGCTTATTTGTCGCACAAAGCGGCAGTGGTCACTCCGTTGTGCTGGACGGCCCGCCGGAGTCGGGTGGACAGAACCTCGGCGTGCGCCCGATGGAGATGGTGCTGCTGGGCTTGGGCGGCTGCACCGCCTTCGACGTGGTGGATATCTTGCGCAAGAAACGCGAGGACATCAGGGACTGCGTCGTGGACATCACCGCCGAACGCGCCGAAACCGTACCCAAGATCTTCACCAAGATCCACCTGCACTATATTGTGAGCGGCAAGGACGTTAAGGAAGAATCGGTCAAACGCGCGGTGGAGCTGTCCGCCGAGAAATATTGCTCGGTCTCCATGATGCTGAACAAAACCGCGGAACTGACGCATGATTATGAAATCGTTCAGGCGGACTAAAGACCGGTGACCGCAGCGCGACCTCAACCTCTCGCCGGCCTCCGCCACCTCGCCCTTAAGGTGCATGACCTGGCGGCCTGCGAACGCTTTTACGTTGACCTGCTTGGTATGCAGGTAGACTGGCGACCGGATGCCAGCAATCTCTATCTCACCTCCGGCCACGACAACCTGGCCTTACACCATAATCCCGCTGCGTTTGACCCGCCGGCCCATCAACGCCTCGACCACCTGGGGTTCATCGTCAACGCCTCGCAGCAGGTGGACGTCTGGCACGATTTCCTGCGCGCCCATCAGGTGATTATCACGGCCGCGCCGCGCGGCCACCGCGACGGTTCGCGCAGCTTTTACTGCCAGGACCCGGATGGCAACACCTTGCAATTTATTTTTCATCCCCGCCTGTCTCAACAATAGCGGATTTCTACGCCCATGACTTATAGAATGACCACGAGGTGTCCGGCATGGTGAAGCCGCTCAAGAAACTCAAGCTGCACGGTTTTAACAACCTGACCAAGACGCTGAGCTTCAATATCTACGATATTTGCTACGCCAAGACCGCCAAGCAGCGCGGCGAGTACATCGAATATATTGACGAGGTGTATAACGCCGAACGCCTTACCAGCATCCTCACCGAGGTATGCAACATCATCGGCGCCAACATCCTCAACATCGCTCACCAGGACTACGACCCGCAAGGCGCCAGTGTGACCATGTTGATCTCTGAGGAGCACATCCCAAAGGCCGCACTGCACAGCATGGAGGAAGCCCCCGGCCCGCTGCCCGAGGCGGTGGTCGCCCATTTGGACAAGAGCCACGTGACCGTGCACACCTATCCCGAGAGCCACCCCGACAATGGCATCAGCACCTTTCGCGCCGACATTGACGTGTCCACCTGCGGACGCATCTCACCGCTGCGCGCGTTGAATTATCTGGTACACAGCTTCGACTCCGACATCGTCATCATGGATTACCGGGTGCGCGGCTATACCCGCGATGTCTCCGGTAAAAAACACTTTATTGACCACAAGATCAACTCTATCCAAAACTTCATCGCCAAGGTGACGCGTGACCGCTACCAGATGATTGACGTCAACGTTTATCAGGAGAATATCTTCCACACCAAGATGCTGCTCAAGGAGTTCGACCTCAACAACTACCTATTCGGTACGGTCAAAGAAGGTCTCGAACAAGAGGAACGCAAGCTCATCAAGCAGGGCTTAAAGCACGAAATGGCGGAGATTTTTTATGGGCGCAACATACCCAGGATGGGTAAGCTGAAAAAGAGCGGGGTGGTGAAACTGAAGAAAAAGAAAAAGCCCACGAAGGCCGCAGCGAGGGTCAAACCTCGTTCATAAGGCGCCCTATAGCCAATAAGCGCTGCGGGTCATTACTATGGATGTCAGCGTCATCGCCTTCTTTACCATTTCCGGCAACTCCGCCGCACCGGCCTCGATAGCCACTGTCGCATGTTGCGCCTCGTCCTTACGCATCTGCTCCAGGATGGCGCGGCTTTGCTCATCCTCGGCGGGCAGGCGCGTCAAGTGATCCTCCAGATGTTTGACCACCTGGTGCTCGGTCTCCGCAACAAAACCCAGGCTCCATTTATCGCCCACCAACCCCGCCAGCGCGCCGATGGCGAATGAGCCTGCATACCAAAGCGGGTTGAGCAGGCTGGTGCGGCTGCCTAACTCTTCCAAGCGCTGCTCACACCAGGCCAGATGATCGGTTTCCTCCTCTGCCGCGCGCTCCATGTGGCTGCGCAGTGCCCCGGTACGGGCGGTGACGGCATGGCCGCGATACAGCGCCTGCGCCGCCACCTCGCCGGCATGATTGACGCGCATCAACCGCGCCGCCGCATCTCTCTGAGACGCGCTCAGAGCAGTAACGTCATCCTGGGTTTTCGGTGCAGGCCGTTTGCACTGGGCCGGTGTGCATACCGTGCGTATGGCCTGATCCAAACCGATAAGCAAATTATCCAGCGCTGAGATGTTCCGGGTTTCCATATCGCTACAGTCTATCTCTTTTTCGACCGCTCGTTAAACTTGGATCGGCATACCCCGCCACCCCGCACCATACATTCCTGGTGATCCACCTCGGCTTGCATGGTTTCTGACAACAGCCCCAGGTCAAATTCACACACCTCGAGGAACTGTTTGGCAAGGTCGTGGTAGACGCAGTTTTTCGCTTCTATTACGGGGATCTGATGCTTGGCTATGAGGTGGTGCTCGTCTCATAGCCATACTGGTTCATACGTTGGCGCGCGGAAAATGGAGATGGCTTGAGCCGCGCTGGCATTCCCACCCTCTTTTGCGGCGTTTTTTACTTCAATGCCCCGGCGCGTGCACCGCGCCAAGTTGCTTCATCAAGCCCAGCGCGTCGCCAATCACCCAGCCGGTGGCGATCTTGTTGCCCTTGATGCGAAAGATGGCGATACCTGAATAGGTGACGTGCTTGCCGGTGGGGGCGAGGCCGTACAGTTCGCCCCGATGGCTGCCGCTGTAGCTCATTCGCGCGACCACCTGGTCACCTTCGGCGATCAGCTCCTCGATGGCATTGTGAAAATCGGGAAAGGCCACCCGCACCATCGCCATATACTCCTTGAAGCTCTTGATGCCCTGCATGTTGAGGCCAAGCGAGCCGCGGAAGGCAATATCGGCGGCGATCAAGTCATCGGCGAGGGTCATATCCCACTTGTTCCAGAGCGCCTCGTAGTAACGCCGGACAATGGCTTTATTATCTTCTGTGGTCATTCTTACAGTATTAAATAGCCGCCGATAACTATCAAGCCTTTTCAGCTTGCAAGCCGCCGCCGGTTATTTGATACTGGTTCTATGAGCGAACCCTATTACCGTCACCACCTGTTTTTCTGCACCAACCAGCGCGAGGCGGGGGCTGCCTGTTGCCAGAATCATGACGCGCAGGCCATGCGCGACTACGCCAAGGCCCGCATCAAGGCGCTAGGCCTGCGCGGCGAGGGCCAGGCGCGGGCGAATACGGCCGGCTGCATGGACCGCTGCGAAGAGGGACCGGTGCTGGTCGTCTACCCCGAGGGGGTCTGGTACACCTACGTGGATAAAGAAGACATAGACGAGATCATTGAGGAACATGTCCTCAACGGGCGTATCGTTGATCGCCTGAGAATCTAGCGGTCCATGTTACAAACGATGGTCGCTCCCGATGTCCTGACTCCCACGACACTAGTACATCCCTGTACGTCGCAAGCCGTTGTTGAGGCGCGGGCGCTGCGCAAATTTTACGGCGACGTACCAGTGGTAGACGGCGTGGATCTGCGCGTGCGGCCCGGTGAGTGTTTTGGGCTGCTCGGTCCCAACGGCGCCGGCAAGACCACCACGCTGCGCATGCTGCTCGGCGCCACCCCGATCAGCGGAGGGGAGTTGAAGGTGCTCGGCCATACGGTGTCCGGGCAAGCGCGTGAAATGCGCGCACGCATCGGCGTCGTCCCGCAGCAGGATAATCTCGATCCCGATTTCACCGTCATCGAAAATCTGCGCGTTTATGCCAGTTATTTCGGCCTGGGCGGCGCGGACATCGAGCGGCGGATAGCCGAGCTGCTGGCCTTCACGGCTCTCGAAGGCAAAGCCCAGGCCCCCATCAATACCCTCTCCGGGGGCATGAAGCGCCGCCTTACCCTCGCCCGCGCCCTCATCAACGATCCTGATCTGTTGATCCTGGATGAGCCGACCACGGGCCTGGACCCGCAGGCGCGACAGCTCTTGTGGCAACGGTTGCGCACGCTGTTGAGCCAAGGCAAGACCCTGATCCTTACCACCCACTACATGGAAGAGGCCGAGCGGCTCTGCGACCGCGTGGCGGTGATGGACCAGGGGCGCATCCTGTCCGAAGGCAGCCCCGCGCAACTCATCAGGCAGCACATCGAGCCGCATGTAGTGGAGGTCTATGGCCCGGAGGTGGAACACTGGTACCAGGAATCCGGCCAGCGCCTCGCCGACCGCGTGGAACACGCCGGCGAGACGGTATTTTGCTACAGCCGCGACGCCCACGCCTTGCTGGATGACCTCAGTGCGCGGCCGGATTTACGCTATGTGCACCGCCCCGGCAACATGGAAGATGTGTTCTTGAAACTCACCGGACGCGATTTACGTGACTAACATCGAGATCACGCCAAGGCGCAAGGCTTGTAAAATCGCTCATTACTAAAACCCAATGAACATATTGCGACTTGGCGTCTTTGCATGCACCCTGTAAAATGAATCCCGGCCTCCCCACCATCAGCCTACGCTGGCTGCCCGTCTGGCGACGCAATTTTCTGGTCTGGCGCAAGCTGTTCGGCCCCGCCATGCTCGGCAATTTCGTCGAGCCGATGCTCTACCTACTGGCCCTGGGCTACGGTCTCGGCAGCTTCATCGGCCCTATGCAAGGCCTATCCTACAGCGCCTTTCTCGCCTCCGGGCTGGTCTGTTCCAGCGCCATGAACACCGCCACTTTTGAGGCCTTGTACTCGGCCTACACCCGCATGTCGCCTCAGCAGACCTGGCCCGGCATGCTCGCCACCCCGCTCGCCGTGGATGACATCGTACTGGGTGAACTCCTGTGGGCCGGCACCAAGAGCCTGTTCTCCGTCGCCCCCATCGTCGCAGTCGCCGCTGGCCTGGGCCTGGTGCACGATCTCAACGCCCTGTGGGTGTTGCCGATCGCCCTGTTCGCCGGCAGTTGCTTCGCCGCGCTGGCCCTGGTCGTCACCTCCTACGCCAAGAGCTACGACTTTTTCCTCTATTACTTCACCCTTATCATTACCCCCATGTTTCTGGCCAGCGGTGTGTTCTTCCCGCTCGACGCCATGCCGCTCGCCCTGCAACATGCGGCGCAGGTATTGCCCCTCACCCACGCCGTCGAACTGGTGCGCCCATTGATGACCGGACAACCTTTGCCCAACCCCCTCCCGCACCTAGCGGTCTTGCTGCTCTACGGGCTGGCGGGCTTTTATCTTTCCTGCGTACTCCTGCGCCGCCGGCTGATGGCCTGAAACCCTCCGTATTTCGTTGACGCCGTGCCCTCCCAACCCTTATAATGCGCGCGCTGTGAACAAGGCCAGGGGAACCGGTTTGGCGCTGATCGGGGTTGGGAGCATACTCACCTCGATGGTGCTGGCTGGTCTGATACTGGGATATGGCCTCGATGTGTGGTTGGATACCCTCCCCCTCTTCATGTTCATCCTTGGCTGCCTGGGGTTTGTGGGCGGCCTTCTGAAGGTTTATAAGCTGTTGAGCCGGCCAGAGTCGAAACAGTGAGGCGGGGGCACCCCGATCTCAGCAGTTCGCTGCCGGGTGCCGCGCGCGCGGTGATGGTCTACGAAGCCGCCATCGCGGTGGGCGCCGCGCTGTTGTTTTTTGTGTTGCAGGGGGGGCTCCAGGCGTTGTCCGCGCTATATGGGGGGCTCATTACCCTCATCATGACCCTGCTACTCAGGCGTCGCGTGACGAAGCTCACGGAGGCCGCTACACAGGGCAACGCCACCGGCGCGGCGGCGGTAGGGGTCATGCTACGGTTTTTGTGGGTGCTGCTGTTATTTGGGATGGGCTTTGCGGTATTCAAGCTTGATCCACTCGCCAGCATTGTAGGGTTTGGTCTTGCCCAATTGGGCTATGTTATAGCGATGCGTAAGGCATCCTATTAGATAAGGTACGTGATGTGAGTGAAGCAGCTAGCTCGGGTGGAGGCGGAACCGTTGAATACATTCAACACCACCTCACCAATCTTTGCGTAGGCGACTGCGGTGGCACCGGCTTTTGGGCCTGGCACCTCGATACCCTCATCGTCAGCTTCCTATTGGGCGCCCTGATCCTGATCGCCAGTTGGCGGCTGGGCCGTAGGCTGAGCCCGGATAAACCCGGCGGCTTTCAGAACACGGTTGAGGCGGTACTGGAATTTGTGGGTGGTCAGGTCAGAGACGCCTTTCCCGGCCACAATCCCCTCATCGCACCGCTCGCGCTCACTATCTTCCTCTGGGTGTTTCTGATGAACGCCATGGATCTGATCCCGGTGGACCTGTTACCGTGGATCGGCGAGCATCTTGGTTTGGAGCACCTCAAGGTGGTGCCGACCACTGACCTCAGCACTACCCTGGCGATGTCGCTCAGTGTGTTTATCCTCATCATCTTCTACAACATCAAGGTAAAGGGCCCGGTGGGCTACCTCAAGATGTTCCTGTTCCACCCGTTCGGCAAATTTCTGATCCCGGTCAATATCGTCATGACGCTGATCGAGGAGTTGGCGAAGCCCTTGAGTCTGGGCCTGCGACTGTTCGGCAACCTGTTTGCGGGGGAGCTGGTGTTTCTGCTCATCGCACTGATCGGCGGCACCCTGGTCACGGGCATTTTCGGCTGGCTGTTCTGGTTCCCGCTTCAGGTCACTCTGGATTTGGGCTGGCTGATCTTCCACCTGCTGGTCATCACCTTGCAGGCGTTTATTTTTATGGTTTTGTCTATCGTTTATTTGGGGATGGCGCACTCGGAACACTAACAGCAGGGGCTAGGATCTAGGGATTAGGGGAAAACGCCCCAGCCCTGACCCCTAATCCCTGGCCTTTAAGATTTTCAATTTGCTATTTTAGGAGAGTAACCAATGACACCTGATATGATTGCAATGATTTATGCCTATACTGCAGTGGGCGTGGGCGTGATTCTGGCCGCCGCCGGTTTGGGCTCGGCCATCGGCTGGGGCCTGATCTGCGCCAAGACACTGGAAGGCATTGCGCGCCAGCCCGAGATGCGTCCCGCCTTGATGACCAACATGTTCATCTTCGCCGGTCTGATGGAATCGTTTCCGTTCATCATTCTGGCGTTCGCCATGTGGTTCCTGTTCGCCAACCCGTTTGTCGGCGCTGTGCAAGCGGCGCTCAAGGCCGCCGGCGGCTAATCCTTACCGCTGACTCATTGTAGCGAGGCTGACTAGATGAATATCACAGTAACCCTGTTTGCCCAGATGCTGGCGTTCGCGCTGCTCATCTGGTTCGTCAACAAACTTCTGTGGGGACCGCTCACCGCCATGATGGAGGCGCGCCAGAAGCGTATCGCCGATGGTCTGGCCGCCGCCGAAAAGGGCAAGCACGAGCAGGAGTTGGCGGAAAAGCGCGCCAAAGAGCTGTTGCACACTGCCAAAAACCAGGCCGCTGAGATCATCTCCCAGGCGGAAAAGCGCGCCAGCGAGATCATCGAAGAGTCCAAGGGACAGGGTCGTGCGGAGGGTGAGCGCATCATCGTCGGCGCGCGCGCCGAGATCACCCAAGAGCTTAATCGCGCCAAAGAGGCGCTGCGCGGCCAGGTGGTCTCCATCGCCATCGCCGGTGCGGAAAAGATTCTGGCCCGCGAGATTGATCCCAAGACCCACGGCGACCTGCTCAATCAGCTCAGCGCACGCATCTAGGCTTCCGCACACTCATGGCCGAAAAAACCACCATTGCCCGCCCCTATGCCCAGGCTGTATTCGAATTGGCTAAGGCGCAGGGCAAACTCAAGGCATGGTCGGAGCTGCTGGCCCTGGCCGCAGCTATAGCGGCCGACCCGCAGATACAGAACCTGCTCGGCGACCCTCGCTGGGGCAAGGAACAGTTGGCTAAACTGTTCCTGGAGCTGGTGGGCGGACCCCTCGACGCCACGGGGCATAATTTCATACACGTCCTGATCGCCAACCGCCGTCTGGGCCTGTTGCCCGAAATCGCCACCTTGTTCGAAGCCGAACGCGCCGTCGCCGAGGGCACCCTGGAAGCTGAGGTGATCTCGGCCTTTCCGCTCAGCGAACAACAGCAGGCCAAAATCGCCGCCACCCTGCAAGCCCGTTACGGACGCACCGTGAGCATCACTGCGCATACAGATAACTCACTGCTGGGCGGTGTACTCATCCGCGCCGGCGACAGCGTCATAGACGGCACCGCGCGCGGCCAACTGGCGAAGCTTGCGATCGCGCTGGCCCAGTAAACCCGCATGCACCCATTGAAATTTCATTAAAGGAAGGCATCATGCAACTCAACCCTTCAGAAATCAGCAACCTTATAAAACAGCGCATCGAGAGTTTCGAGATCGTCAGCCAGGCGCGCACCGAAGGTACGGTAGTGTCCGTCACCGACGGTATCACCCGCGTACACGGATTGTCCGACGCGATGCAGGGTGAGATGCTGGAGTTTCCCGGCAACACCTTTGGCCTCGCGCTCAACCTGGAGCGCGACTCGGTCGGCGCGGTGGTGCTGGGTGAATACGAGCATATCCGCGAGGGCGACCCGGTCAAGTGCACCGGCCGCATTCTGGAAGTGCCGGTGGGCGAGGCGCTGATCGGCCGTGTGGTGAACTCGCTCGGCCAGCCGATAGACGGCAAGGGGCAGATCGCCGCTACCGAGACTGCGCCGATTGAAAAAATCGCGCCCGGCGTCATCGCGCGCCAGTCGGTGAGCCAGCCGGTGCAGACCGGCCTCAAATCCATAGACGCGATGGTGCCCGTCGGACGCGGTCAGCGCGAGCTGATTATCGGCGACCGCCAAACCGGCAAGACGGCGGTGGCGGTAGACACCATCATCAACCAGAAAGGCCAGGACATGATTTGCATCTACGTGGCGATAGGGCAAAAGGCCTCGACCGTCGCCAACGTGGTGCGCAAGCTGGAAGAATACGGCGCGATGGCGTACACCATCGTGGTCGCCGCCACCGCCTCGGAATCGGCCGCGATGCAGTACATCGCCGCCTATTCCGGCTGCACCATGGGCGAATACTTCCGCGACCGCGGCCAGGATGCGCTGATCGTATACGATGATCTCACCAAGCAGGCCTGGGCCTACCGCCAGGTGTCGCTGCTGCTGCGCCGTCCGCCGGGCCGCGAGGCGTATCCGGGCGACGTATTCTATCTGCACTCGCGCCTGCTGGAGCGCGCCGCGCGCGTCAACGCCGAGTACGTAGAGAAGATGACCGGCGGCAAGGTGAAGGGCAAAACCGGTTCGCTCACCGCGCTGCCGATCATCGAGACCCAGGCGGGTGACGTGTCCGCGTTCGTGCCGACCAACGTGATCTCAATCACCGACGGCCAGATATTTCTGGAAACCGATTTGTTCAACGCCGGCATCCGGCCCGCGATCAACGCCGGTATCTCGGTGTCGCGCGTAGGCGGCGCGGCGCAAACCAAGGTCATCAAGAAGCTGGGCGGCGGTGTGCGTCTGGCGCTGGCGCAGTACCGCGAACTGGCCGCCTTCGCGCAGTTCGCCTCGGACCTGGACGAGGCCACGCGCAAGCAGTTGGAGCGCGGCCGCATGGTGACCGAACTGATGAAGCAGCCGCAGTACGCACCGATGAGTGTGGCGCAAATGGCGATCACCCTGTTCGCGGTGAACAAGGGCTATTTCGACGACGTGGAAGTGAAGAAGGCGCTGGCCTTCGAATCCGCGCTGCATGCCTACATGAAGAGCAAACACGCCGCAATCATAGACAAGATCACCACCACAAAGGACCTCGACGCCGACGCGGAGAAAGCCCTGGCGCTCGCCATCGAAGAGTTCAAGAAGACTGCGGTGTACTAGATATGGCCAGCAGCAAAGAGATACGCGCCAAGATCAAGAGCGTGCAAAACACGCGCAAGATCACCAAGGCGATGGAAATGGTGGCGGCATCCAAGATGCGCAAGGCGCAGGAGCGCATGCGCGCATCGCGCCCCTACGGCGAAAAGATACGTAACGTCGCCGCGCACATGAGCCGCGCCAGCGTGGAATACCGTCATCCGTTCCTGGTCAAGCGTACTGAGGTCAAGAACGTAGGCGTGATTGTGGTCACCTCCGACAAGGGTTTGTGCGGCGGCCTTAACACCAATGTGCTGCGTTTGGCACTAGGCAAGCTGAAGGAATGGGAAGGTGCCAAGACCGGCACGCGGGTCTGCCCCATCGGCAACAAGGGGCTGGGTTTCATGAACCGCTTGGGCGCGCGCATCACTTCGCAAGTCACCGGCCTCGGCGACACGCCGCATCTGGAAAAACTGATCGGCGCGGTGAAGGTGATGCTGGATAATTATTCCAGTGGCGAAATTGATGCGCTGTACATTTTTTACACCCGCTTCATCAACACCATGAAGCAGGAGCCGGTGATGGAGCAACTGCTGCCGCTGTCCGGCGAAAAGCTGAGTGGCGGCGCCGAGGGCGTGTGGGATTATCTGTATGAGCCGGAAGCGAAAGCTGTGGTTGACGCCGTCATGGTGCGCTACATCGAGGCGCTGGTGTACCAGGCGGTGGCGGAAAACCTGGCCTCCGAGCAAAGTGCGCGCATGGTGGCGATGAAGTCCGCATCGGACAACGCTGGCGATGTGATAGACGAATTGAAACTGGTTTACAACAAGACCCGCCAGGCGGCGATTACCAAGGAACTGTCGGAAATCGTGGGCGGCGCGGCAGCCGTGTAAACAGGCCCCGCTCCCTGCGGGAGCAGGCAACCAACTCCCCCTCGCCCCTTTGGAGAGAGGGCCGGGGAGAGGGTAGACGAATTTCAGTTAAAGCATTTTAATTTCTGTAGAGGAATGTGAACATGAATCCAGGAACAATAGTTCAGTGCATCGGCGCGGTGGTGGACGTGCAGTTCCCGCGCGAGGGGATGCCCAGGGTGTATGACGCCTTGTTGCTCGATGAGCAGGCCAACAGCAGCGCCGAGCCGGGTCTTACCTTCGAGGTGCAGCAGCAGTTGGGTGACGGCGTGGTGCGCACCATTGCGATGGGTTCGAGCGACGGCCTGCGCCGCGGCATGAAAGTGAAAAATACCGGGGCACCGATTTCGGTGCCGGTCGGTCACGGCACGCTGGGCCGCATCATGGATGTGCTCGGCCGTCCGATAGACGACGTCGGCCCGATCAAATCCGACGAGCGCCGCCCCATCCACGCGAAAGCGCCGAAGTTCGATGAGCTATCACCTTCCGTAGACTTGCTGGAAACCGGCATCAAGGTCATTGACCTGGTGTGTCCGTTCGCCAAGGGCGGCAAGGTCGGCCTGTTCGGCGGCGCGGGCGTGGGCAAGACCGTGAACATGCTGGAGTTGATCAACAACATCGCCAAGGAGCACGCCGGTCTGTCGGTGTTCGCCGGCGTGGGCGAGCGTACGCGCGAGGGTAACGACTTTTATCACGAAATGTCGGAAGCGGGTGTCATCAAGCTGGACAATTTACCCGAATCAAAAGTGGCGATGGTGTTCGGTCAGATGAACGAGCCGCCCGGCAACCGTCTGCGCGTAGCGCTGTCCGGCCTTACCATGGCCGAGGCCTTCCGCGACGAAGGCCGCGACATCCTGTTCTTTGTGGACAACATCTACCGCTACACCCTGGCCGGCACCGAAGTGTCGGCGCTGCTGGGGCGTATGCCTTCCGCCGTGGGCTACCAGCCGACGCTGGCGGAGGAAATGGGCCGCTTGCAGGAGCGCATCACCTCCACCAAGGTCGGCTCGATCACTTCGATCCAGGCCGTGTACGTGCCGGCCGACGATTTGACCGACCCGTCGCCTGCAACCACCTTCTTGCATCTGGACAGCACCGTGGTGCTGTCACGCGACATCGCTTCGCTGGGTATTTATCCTGCGGTGGACCCGCTGGATTCGACCTCGCGCCAGCTCGATCCGCTGGTGGTGGGCGAAGAGCACTACAACACGGCGCGCTCGGTGCAGGCCACCTTGCAACGCTACAAGGAATTGCGCGACATCATCGCGATTCTGGGCATGGACGAACTGTCGCCGGAGGATAAACTGGCGGTGTCACGCGCGCGCAAGATTCAGCGCTTTTTGTCGCAGCCGTTCCACGTGGCCGAGGTGTTCACCGGCAGCCCCGGAAAATACGTCACGCTCAAGGAAACCATCCGCGGCTTCAAGGGCATCGTCAACGGCGAATACGACCACCTGCCGGAGCAGGCGTTCTACATGGTCGGCGGCATAGACGAAGCGGTTGAGAAGGCGAAAACGCTTTAAGCAGCTCGAAGCTCGGAACTAAACTATGGCCATGACCTTGCACGTAGACATCGTAAGCGCCGAGGCGGAGATTTTTTCCGGCACGGCGGAGCGGGTATTCGCCCCCGGCGTGATGGGCGAGCTCGGTATCCTGCCGCGCCATGCCCCCCTGCTCACCACGCTGCGTCCGGGCGAAGTGCGCGTCGAGCTACCCGGCGGTGAAGAGCAGGTATTCTACGTCTCCGGCGGCATATTGGAGATCCAGCCGCATGTCGTAACCGTGCTGTCTGACACTGCCTTGCGCGCGCACGACCTGGAC
>Ga0184616_10000024_pt1 | contig 30135 bp, 30 predicted proteins | sample PLM4_90_coex_FD_133145 | JGI IMG/M metagenome (GOLD analysis project Ga0184616, IMG submission 133145) | Groundwater sediment microbial communities from an aquifer in East River, Colorado, USA - PLM4_90_coex | ecosystem: Environmental > Terrestrial > Soil > Riparian zone | place: USA: East...
CACCCCTCACCCCTCACCCCTCACCCCCCACCCCTATGCCTCCCGCCATTTTCTTGCTGGCCCCGACCGCGAGCGGCAAGACCAACCTCGCGGTCGCGCTGGCCGAGCACCTGCCCTGTGACATCATCAGCGTGGACTCGGCGATGGTGTATCGCGGCATGGACATCGGCACCGCCAAGCCCGGCGCTGAGTTGCTGAGCAGGGCGCCACACCGTCTTATAGACATCCGCGACCCCGCCGATCCCTACTCCGCGGCGCTGTTTCGTGAGGATGCGCTCGCCGAGATGGAGGCGATTACCCGCAAGGGCCGCATCCCGTTGCTGGTCGGTGGGACGATGCTGTATTTTCGGGCCTTGCAGCGCGGGCTGTCCGCACTGCCCTCCGCCGATGCCGAGGTGCGGCAAAGGTTGGCGGCCGAGGCCGAGGCTAAAGGTTGGGGCGCGCTCCACGTGAGGCTGGCCGAGATTGACCCTGAGGCGGCCGCCCGGATTCACCCTCACGACCCCCAGCGCATCCAGCGAGCTCTGGAGGTCTATGAGCTGACTGGCAGCACCCGCACGGAACTTTATGCCCGAACCACTGCCGAACCTTTGACACATCGAGTCATCAAACTGGCGGTGGCGCCGAGTGATCGCCGGATGCTGCATGAATCTATCGCCCGACGGTTTCATGACATGCTGCAACGGGGGCTGATTGAAGAGGTTGAGGCCCTACGCCGGCGGGGCGATTTGGCGCCCGAGGCACCCGCCTTGAGGGCGGTCGGATACCGCCAAGTATGGGGTTATCTGGAGGGTAAAATGAATTGCGAGGAAATGACCAAAAGAGCTATTATAACTACGCGCCAACTCGCCAAACGCCAGTTGACGTGGCTGCGTGCTGAGTCCGACGCGGTGTGGTTTGACAGCTTGGATGAAAGGATTTTCGAAAGGCTGAGTACTTACTGTGCGGAGAACATAGGAAATGATTAAAACGACCGCGAAGAGTGTTGGCGACGCCGTGTCCGTGGACACGAGCCCTCATAACGAGAAAAAAAGGAAAACTGACATGACCAAAGGGAAATCGCTCCAGGATCCTTTTCTTAATACATTGCGCCGGGAGGGTATCCCCGTCTCCATATATTTGGTAAACGGCATTAAGCTCCAAGGTCAGATCGAGTCCTTTGACCAATTCGTGGTATTGCTGAAAAACACGGTCAGTCAAATGGTCTATAAGCATGCCATTTCCACCGTGGTCCCCGCCCGCAACATCAAGCTGCCGGGGATGGAAGAAGAAGAAGTTGAGTCTGCGCCGGGGAACGCTTAATCACTGTGCTCACCACTCGCGGGGGTAGATGATTGTTTGAGCGCCCCAAGCGCGGGGAACGTGTAGTCCTGGTTCACCTGAACCTGAACGCCAGCCGCTCCCGGGATGCCGTTTGCGACGGTGGTGACGAACTGGCGGAATTGCGCGAACTCGCTCTGGCCGCCGCCGGTCGTCCGGTCGCCACCATCACCGGTACCCGCAGCAGTCCCGATCCCAAATATTTTGTAGGCAGCGGCAAGGCCGAAGAAATCCGTGCGTGCGTAGAGCGCGAACAGGCTGAGGTCGTGCTGTTCAACCACACCCTGTCTCCCGCCCAGGAACGTAATCTCGAAAAATTGCTGCAATGCCGCGTCGTGGATCGCACCGGCCTGATTCTGGACATCTTCGCGCAGCGCGCCAGTAGCTATGAGGGCAAGCTACAGGTCGAGCTGGCGCAGTTGCGGCATCTCTCCACTCGCTTGGTACGGGGGTGGACCCACTTGGAGCGACAAAAGGGTGGTATAGGTCTGCGCGGGCCCGGTGAGACCCAGCTCGAAACCGACCGTCGCCTGATCGGCGCGCGCATCAAACAGATCAACAAGCGCCTCATGAAGGTGCGCAGTCAGCGCGAACAGGGCAGGCGCGCGCGGCGCAAGGCCGACCTGTTTACCGCATCACTGGTCGGATACACCAACACCGGCAAGTCTACATTGTTTAATCGCCTCACCGGTGCCAGCGTCTATGCGGCCAACCTGTTGTTCGCCACACTGGATCCCACCGTGCGCCGCGTTGATCTGGATAACGGTCAACCGCTTATCGTCACCGACACCGTCGGCTTCATCCGCAACCTGCCGCATGATCTGGTCGCGGCGTTTCATTCCACCCTGCAAGAGACGCGCGACGCCGATCTGTTGCTGCACGTGATAGACGCCCACGCTGACGACCACCAGATCTGCGCCGGGCAGGTGAACCGAGTACTCAAGGAGATCGGCGCGGAAGACGTGCCGCAGTTGGAGATCTATAACAAGATTGACCTGTTGCCTGACGCCGGGCCGCGGCTGGAGCGCGATGAGCAGGGCCGCATCAAGCGGGTGTGGCTCTCCGCAGTCACGGGCGCAGGTCTGGAACTCTTGCGGCAAGCTCTGGCGGAGGCCGTAGCGCAGCGCCAGGATGGCGAGACGCCGTTTCAAGGTCCGCTGCGACAGCGTCTGCGCCTGCCTCCCAGCGCGGGACGGCTGAGAGCCAGATTGTTCAAGATGGGCGCAGTGCGCGCCGAGCATCTGGAACAGGACGGAGATTGGGTCATGGACGTCGAGATCCCATCTGCGAGTCTCGAAAGCCTGCGTAGTGAAGCAGGCTTTGATGACTTCTCATCGTTAGCTCTCGTTTGATCCGCTAATAGTTTTAACTGTCGTGTGCCAGGCACGCGGCACTCCCATGGATATTTTGTTGCGGCCAAGCCCCGAGACCCATAGAATGTGCACTATGAATTTGATTGGAGTAACCGATGGCTTGGAATGAACCGGGAGGCGCCGGTGGCGGCAAAGACCCGTGGAGCGCCCGCAAGCCCAGTGGCGAAGGCCCTCCCGATCTGGACGAGGTAGCCCGTAAATTACGTGAGCGATTCGGCGCCCTGTTTGGCGGGAAACGCGGAGACGCGGGCGGTGGGCCCGGCGCATCGGGTCTCGGCTGGCTGGCGCTGCTCGCCGTCGTCATCTGGGTAGGCTCGGGGATATACATCATTGATCCGCCGGAGCGCGGTATTGTGTTGCGCTTTGGTCAATACCAAGCAACTACATTACCGGGGCCGCACTGGCACATCCCTTATCCTATCGAAACGGTGGAGGTCGTCAACATTGATCAGATCCGCAATGTTGAGATCGGGTTTCGCACCGCCGGCGTCGGTCAACAGCCTACCGATGTGCTGCGCGAGTCGCTGATGCTGACCCAGGATGAAAACATCATAGACATCAAGCTCGCGGTTCAGTACCGCGTCAAAGAGGCACGCGACTATGTGTTCAGCGTGCGTGACCCCGATGTCACCCTGGGGCAGGTGACCGAGAGCGTGGTGCGCGAGATCGTCGGCAAGAGCAAGATGGACTATGTGCTTGGTGAAGGGCGTCGCGATATCGAGGAACGCAGCGAGGCATTGATTCAGGCGGTGCTCGATCGTTATCGCACCGGCCTTGAACTCACGCGCGCCAACGTGCAGGGTGCGCAAGCCCCGGAAGAGGTGCAGAACGCCTTCCTGGATGTGATCCGTTCGCGCGAGGACGAGCAGCGCCTGATTAACGAGGCGCAGACCTATGCCAACGGCGTGATCCCAACCGCCCGCGGCGGCGCGGCCCGTCAGCTTCAAGAGGCCGAGGCTTACAAGTCCAAGGTGATCGCCCAGGCGGAAGGCGAGGCAAGCCGCTTTACGCAGGTGTTGGGGCAGTACAAGCTGGCCCCTGAGATCACCCGCAAGCGTCTTTACTTGGAAGCGATGGAGTCGGTGTTGTCCAACAGCAGCAAGGTGATGGTGGATATCAAGGGAGGCAACAATCTCTTGTATCTGCCGCTCGACAAGATGATGCAACAACGCGGCGAATCGTACATGCTGCCCGAGAGGCCGGCGGCCCCGGAGGGCACTGACAAATCTACCACTGTGGCGCCACTCCCCTCGCCATCCAGCGGCGATATGCGGGCGCGGACCCGTGAGCAGGAGGTGCGCTGATGGTTCAGTTACGCACGGGATGGATTGCCGGATTCGCGGCAGTGGTGTTCATAGCATCATTTTCGGTCTTTACCGTGGATCAGCGGGAGCGGGTCATCCTATTTCGTCTGGGCGAGATCGTGCGCACCGACTTCAAGCCTGGCCTGCATTTCAAGGTCCCTATATTGAACAATGTCCGCAAGTTTGACGCTCGCATTCAGACCTTGGATGCGGAGCCTGAACGCTACCTGACTATTGAAAAGAAAAACGTCATTGTGGATTCCTTCATCAAGTGGCGGATCACCGATGTCGCCCGATACTATCGCGCGACCGGCGGAGACCCGACGCGCGCCGGGTCGCGCCTGTTTCAGACCGTGAAAAGCGGACTGCGCGGTGAGTTCGGCAAGCGCACCATCCAAGAGGTGATCTCCGGCGATCGTGCCAAGATCATGGACACCATGACGGTCAACGCCAACAACGACGCCAAGGAATTGGGCATTGAGGTGGTGGACGTGCGGTTGCGGCGCGTGGACCTCCCGAAAGAGGTGAGCGCCTCGGTGTATCAGCGCATGGAGGCGGAGCGCGCGCGAGTCGCCAAGGACTTCCGGGCGCGTGGCGCGGAGGCGGCGGAAAAGATCCGCGCCGATGCCGACCGGCAGCGCGTAGTGGTTCAGGCGCAGGCCTTCCGCGAGGCGGAGCGCCTGCGCGGTGAAGGTGACGCCAAGGCCTCGGAGATTTATGCCGGAGCGTATAGTGCCGATCCGGATTTTTATGCGCTGTACCGCAGTTTGAATGCCTACAAGTCCACTTTCAACAACAAGGGCGATGTGCTGGTGTTGGAGCCAGAGTCGGAGTTCTTCAGTTATTTCAAAGGCCTCGAAGCGCCCGCCAAGCAGTAAGCCGGCCGCCGTCAATGTGGGATGAGCTACTCACCGCCGCCGCGCTCGTCCTTGTCATGGAAGGCGTGTTGCCCTTTCTGAATCCGGCGGGTTTTCGCAGAGCCGTCGCGCTGATCGGCCAAATGGATAATCTCACCCTGCGCATCGGCGGACTCATCAGTATGGCGCTCGGTGTGGCGTTGCTGTATGTACTCAAGAATTAATTGTGGGCATTAAGTATTGAACCTAAAAACGGCTGTTAAACGCCAAGACGCAAAGGTCGCAAAGAAAATCAAAATGTTGAGTATTAAACTCGGTGGCCACTCAAGCTCGCTCAACCTCTTGTCTAACCTGGCGTTCTTGGCGCCGTGGCGGGTTCAACTGCTTTTTCTGGGTTGAACCTGCGAAACGATAAAAAAAATCCTATGGCCGATAAAGATCACTGGTTACTACCCGAGGGTATCGAGGATGTCTTGCCGCCGCAGGCCGAGCGTCTGGAGTGGCTGCGACGCGATCTGCTCGATCTGTTTCATGGCTGGGGCTACGAACTGGTCATTCCACCGCTGGTGGAATATCTGGAGTCGCTGCTCAGCGGCATGAGCCGCGACCTCGATCTGCAAACCTTCAAGCTCACCGATCAGCTCACCGGCCGTCTCATGGGTGTGCGCGCCGACATGACTCCCCAGGTGGCGCGCATTGATGCCCATCACCTCAAACGCAACGCACCGGTGCGTTTGTGTTATCTCGGCACGGTGTTGCACACGCGGCCCGACGGATTTGCTCGCTCGCGCAATCCATTGCAGGTGGGTGCGGAGTTGTATGGCCATGCTGGTATCGAGAGCGATATCGAGATCCTGTGTTTAATGCAGGAGGTGTTGACCCTCACCGGCGTGAGCGACGCGCATCTTGATCTCGGTCACGTCGGTATCTTTCGCGGCTTGGCGCGCGAGGCCGGACTCGATGCCGCACATGAGGCCATCTTGTTCGATGCGCTGCAACGCAAGGCGGCGCCTGAGATGCAAAGTCTATTGACGGAGTTAAAGGTTACAGCCGAACAACGGCAGCGTTTACTCTGCCTCGCTGAATTGAACGGTGGTATTGAAGTTCTTGCCGAAGCTGAGAGGGTACTGCATGGGGCGGGGGCAGAGGTCAAGCGTGCCCTGGCGGATTTACAGGCGATCGCACAGGCCGCCGGCCGCTATCTGCCGGAGGCGCCTTTGCACTTCGATCTCGGCGAATTGCGCGGCTATCACTATCACACCGGCGTGGTATTCGCCGCCTTTGTGCCCGGTCACGGGCAGGCCGTCGCGCAGGGCGGACGCTATGATGTCGGACGTCTCTATGGTCAGCCGCGCCCGGCCACTGGATTCAGTGCCGATCTCAAGACACTGATCGCACTGAGCCCTGGCCCGGCGGTCGCACACGTGAGCGGCATCCTGGCGCCCTGGGGCGATGATCCCGCTCTGCGCAACACGGTTAGGGAATTACGCGAGGAGGGTGAGCGCGTCATCTGGGCGCTGCCGGGGCAGGCGGGAACTGCCGCGGACTTGGGCTGCGACCGCAGATTGGAACAACGTAAAGGTGTGTGGACAGTCGTCGAGACAGAGGATGTAAAGAGTGGGTAAGAATGTGGTGGTCATCGGCACCCAATGGGGTGACGAGGGTAAGGGCAAGGTAGTGGACCTGCTCACTGACCGCGCCAAGGCGGTGGTGCGGTTTCAAGGCGGCCACAACGCCGGCCACACGCTGGTCATTGAGGGTGAAAAGACGGTGCTGCACCTCATCCCCTCGGGCATCCTGCGCAACGGCGTCTCCTGTTTAATCGGCAACGGCGTGGTGCTGTCGCCCAAGGCCCTGCTCGAAGAGATCGAGATGCTGGAAAGAAAAGGAATTCCGGCGCGCGACCGTCTCAAGATCAGCGAGGCCTGCCCTTTGATCCTGTCTTATCATGTCGCGCTCGATCACGCGCGTGAACTGGCGCGCGGCAAGGCGGCGATAGGCACCACCGGGCGCGGCATCGGCCCCGCCTATGAAGACAAGATCGCGCGCCGCGCGCTGCGCCTCGGTGACCTGTTTCACCGGGAACGCTTCGCCGCCAAGCTCGGTGAGGTGCTCGACTATCACAACTTCGTACTGCAAAATTATTATCGCACCGAGCCCGTCGTTTTCAATCAGGTGCTCGATGAGGCGCTGGCCCTACAAGAGGTTATCGCGCCGATGGTGGCGGACATTCCGGAGTTGCTGCGCCAGCACGCCAAGCGAGGCGACGGCGTATTATTCGAGGGGGCACAGGGCGCGCTGCTCGATGTGGACCACGGCACCTATCCCTATGTTACGTCCTCGAACACGACAGCGGGCGGCGCCTGCACCGGCAGCGGCGTCGGGCCGACCCGCATAGATTATGTATTGGGCATCACCAAGGCGTATACCACGCGGGTGGGTTCCGGCCCGTTCCCCACCGAGTTGTTCGATGAGATGGGCGCGCATCTGTCCACACGCGGCAACGAATTCGGTTCGACTACGGGGCGGGCGCGTCGCTGTGGCTGGTTCGACGCCGTCGCGTTGCGCCGCTCCAATCAGATCAACGGCGTGTCGGGACTGTGCATCACCAAGCTGGATGTCCTGGATGGGCTGGAATCCCTCAGTCTGTGCGTCGGTTACCGCTGCGGTGGGGTGGAGCGCATGACACCGCCGGTGGGTGCGGAGGCCTACTCCGATTGCGAACCGATCTATATAGAGATGCCGGGCTGGCAACAATCCACCGTCGGTATTACCGGCTACGACGCACTGCCGCAAAATGCGCGCGCCTATCTTAAGCGCATTGAAGAGATTGCCGAGACACCGATAGATATCGTCTCCACCGGCCCGGATCGGGCGCAGACTATAGTGTTACGGCACCCGTTTGATTGAGTAATTCCAATTCTCATTCAAAACAACGATTCACCACGGAGGACGCGGAGGAGAAACAAACCCTGTTGATGTTATTCCTTTGCATCCTTGATGGTAAATTGTATTTTCCTTGTGTTCCTCTGCGCCCTTGGTGTCTTGGCGGTTAAACAGATGTTTTTAGATTTAACGCAGCCCCTCCACGGACTTGATGGCCATGCTGAACGTACCGTCGTCTTTTTCGTCCTGTTCAATCCGCACCGGCAGATAGTCGAGACTCGGCGCACACCAGATCAGGGTGGTTTTCTTGTCCGGCCCGGGCACACGCTGCACCTTGACGGTCTTAAGCTTGCCTAGCGGCGTGTCCAGCGTCTCTTCACCGACAATTTCAAAACGGTAGGTCTTGAATTTGTGCTTGTCCGCAATGGGGTATTCAAGCGGTTTTTTTCCATCTTTCATATCCGTCATCAGGACGAGTTGATAGAGTAGGATGTCGGTCAGCCCCATTGGCACGGGCATGGCTCGTGTTTCGCCGTCCAGGGCGTTTTTGACCAGCCGCTGATCCCAGTCGAAAGTGATCTGAATTTTTTTTGGCGTCTTGCCGCCGCTTTTTTCATAGTGGTATTCGAGCGCGCGGATTGCGCCGTCTTTATAGTCCCACACGCTGCGTTCGACAATTTTTTCCCTCACCAGCAGGCTCAATAGTCCGCTCGCAACAGTGACCGACTCATAGCTGTACTGGCCTCCGGCCTGTTTGCTCAGCGTCCGTGTCATCTCACCGATGGGGATCCCTCCCTTGTTGACGGTGTACTGCGCGTTAAAGGCTTGCGGTGCGGCTGCTGCGCTACAAGCGCCGATAAGATACAGTGCCGCCGCGCCGAGAAAATGTCTGACCATCACTGTTTGACCTCGCCGGGTAGCAAGTGTTCAGAAGCCTCCAATATCTCACCGTCTAGCACCGCGCAATCGCGGCCGCTGTGCCGCTCCAGCCGCAAGCGTCCCTCGGCGAACCAGCGCAGCACCTGCGGATAGATGCGGTGTTCTTCGGCCAGCACTCGCGCCGCGAGCGTATCGGCGGTGTCCTCTGCCAGCACAGACACACAGGCCTGAACAATCACGGGGCCGCCGTCCACCGCCTCGGTGACGAAGTGTACGGTCGCACCGTGCTCACCCACGCCCGCGGCGAGCGCGCGCCGATGTGTGTTGAGGCCGGGAAAGGCGGGCAGTAGGGAAGGGTGGATGTTGATGAGACGTCCCCGATAGTGGCTGACGAACTTCTCGCTCAAGATGCGCATGAATCCGGCGAGTATCACCAATTGCGGCACATGACGGTCTATGAGTTCCTGCAGCTCCCGGTCGAAGGTCTCACGATCCGCAAACAGGGTATGATCGAGCACGTAGCTGGGTAGCCCAGCGCGGCGCGCCTGCTCCAGGCCGGCTGCCTCGGGCCGGTTGCTGATCACCGCGCGTATATCGAGCGGCAGGCCCTCTTCGGCCACCGCGCGTAAGATGGCTTGGAGGTTAGTCCCCCGCCCCGAGATGAGAATCACACAGGGCATGCCTGACATAGTCAATCCTGCAAGATGACCCGTGGTGGCCCTGACCGTTTGGCAGCCTCGATATGGCCGATGCGCCAAGCGGTCTCGCCTTCGGCCTTCAGCACCTCCAAGGTCAGATCCGCGTCTTCTTCCGCCACACACACCACCATGCCGATACCGCAGTTGAAGGTGCGGTACATCTCTTCCGTCGCCACCTTGCCCTGTTGCTGCAGCCAGTCGAAAATAGACGGCTGCGGCCAGCTCAAGGCGCTTACGACGGCGCACGTATTCTCAGGCATCACACGCGGTAGGTTTTCCAGAATTCCGCCGCCGGTGATATGCGCCAAGGCGTGCACCTTCACCTTCTTAAATAATTTGAGCAAGGGTTTTACGTAAATGCGGGTCGGCGCCAGCAAGGTTTCGCCGAGACTCCGGTCGTGAAAATCTTGCGCGAGATCCGCACCTGAGATTTCGATGATCTTGCGTATCAGCGAATAACCGTTCGAGTGCGGCCCGGAGGAGGCCATGCCGATCAGCACATCACCAGGGGCTACCCAGTCTCCGTCTATAATGCGCGATTTTTCGACGATGCCGACGCAAAAGCCGGCGAGATCGTAGTCACCGCCGTGATACATGCCGGGCATCTCGGCGGTTTCGCCGCCGACCAGCGCCGCACCGGCCAGCTCACAGCCCTGACCGATGCCTTCAATGACCGCCGTGGCCACATCCACATCAAGCCGTCCGGTTGCATAGTAATCGAGAAAAAACAGCGGTTCGGCGCCCTGCACGACCACGTCGTTGACACACATGGCGACGAGATCTATGCCGATGGTGTTGTGCCAGCCCATCTCCAAGGCCAGTTTCAACTTGGTGCCGACCCCGTCGGTGCCCGATACCAGCACCGGCTCGCGGTAGCCAGGCGGCAGTTCAAATAAGGCACCAAAGCCTCCGATTCCGGCTAAGATACCCGGACGGCGGGTGCGGGCCGCAATCGGTTTGATCCGTTCGACCAGACGATCACCGGCGTCGATGTCTACCCCCGCGTCGCGATAACTGAGCGCAGGGGTGTCCTGTAGGGATTGAAGAGGCGGGCGTTCCTTCACAAGGGCTCCGGGTCAAAGAGTGTTATGGTATAGGGCTGTTGCGACGACTGCAAACTGAGCAACGGGTCTGGACACCCTTCCTGTTGACTTGCAAGCCGTCCTCGCATAGCGTTAACAGGTTGACTCAAGGGGGTAGACGGCGCAGTCGCTGAGTATCTATGCAAGCTAGCAATATTCCCAATGCCATCAGCCTGGGTCGCATACTGCTGGTGCCGCCGATGGTGGCGGTGCTGCTGAACGAGTATTATGGAGCGGCGCTCGTGTTGTTCGCCGTGGCCGGGGTCAGCGATGCCTTGGACGGATATCTTGCAAAGCGCTACGGCTGGGGTAGCCGCTTAGGCTCCATCCTGGACCCGCTTGCCGATAAGCTGTTACTGGTCAGCGCCTATCTCGTTCTAGGCTGGCTTGGCGAGATCCCACTGTGGTTGGTGATGGTGGTGGTGGGCAGGGACTTGGTGATCGTGGCCGGCGGTGTGGCGTATCATTATCTCATCGGCAGTTATGAGCTCGAACCCAGTCTGCTCAGCAAGCTCAATACCCTCGCGCAGATCGTGTTGATACTCGCCATGTTAGTGACTCATAGTGTGTTAAGCCTTCCCGCCGGGTTGGTCGCCGCGCTCATCTATCTGGTCCTGGTCACCACGCTGTTGAGCGGGCTAAGCTACGTGTGGACCTGGGGCGTGCGTGCTCTGCGGGCGGGGGAAGGACAGTGACCGATTCCAACAAATGGCTGATATTGTTGCCCATCGTTATCGCCGGGGGTTTTCTGTACCTGCTCGCGCCGGTGTTGACGCCGTTTTTTGTCGCGGCGCTGCTCGCCTATTTGGTGGACCCCTGGGTGGACAAGCTGGAAACGTACAAATTATCCCGAGGGCTCGCCACGGCCATCGTCTTCACCGTATTACTCGTAATGATCGTACTCCTGCTGCTGATCTTTGTCCCCATGCTGGAGCGGCAGATCACCCTGTTTATCGGCAAACTCCCGGGTTATCTGGATTGGCTGCAAAACACCGCGCTGCCATGGCTGCTGGCGCATTTTGGCTTGGAGCAGACGAATCTTGATCTCAGTGTGCTGCAACAAACACTCGCCAAAAACTGGCAGAAGGCGGGTGGCCTGGCGGCCGGTGTATTGACCTCGTTGTCGCACTCCGGCCTGGCGTTTCTCGCGGGGCTCGTCAACCTGCTGCTCATCCCGGTGGTGACGTTTTACCTCTTGCGAGACTGGGATATTCTTATGGCGCGCATCCGGGAACTGCTGCCGCTCAACATCGAGCCGGTGGTGGTACGTCTGGCCAGACAGAGTGATGAAGTATTGGGCGCTTTTCTGCGCGGCCAGCTCCTGGTGATGTTCGGACTAGGCGTGATCTATTCGGTGGGTTTGTGGCTCGTCGGTCTCGATCTCGCTCTACTCATCGGTATGATTGCGGGCCTGCTGAGTTTTGTCCCTTATCTTGGATTTATCATAGGACTGCTCGCGGCGGGCGTTGCGGCCGTTGTGCAATATCACGATGTGGTGCATCTGCTTCCTATCGTCATAGTATTTATCAGTGGGCAGCTCGTCGAGGGCTTGGTGTTGTCGCCCTTGCTGATCGGCGGGCGCATCGGTCTGCATCCCGTGGCGGTGATCTTCGCCGTGCTGGCGGGCGGCCAGTTGTTCGGTTTTTTCGGTGTGCTGCTGGCGTTGCCGGCCGCGGCCGTCATCATGGTACTGTTGCGCCACGCGCATGAGCGTTATCTGAGCAGCCGCTTGTATGGCGCCCCGCCGCCAGAGTGAGCAGGATGATGTCTCCGGTGCAACTACCCTTGCCCGTCGCGTTGCCCGATGGGGCCCGCTTCGCCAATTTCGTCGCAGGCCGCAACTTGGAAGCCGTGCAGACCTTGCAGGGGTTGGTACACAGCAATGAGCGTTTCGTTTACCTATGGGGCGCCGGCGGAACGGGGAAGACGCACCTGCTGCACGCGTCTTGTCAACACGCCCCTGAACAGCACACTACCGCAGCCTATCTGCCATTAGCAGAGGCGGACACGATGTCCCCCGCAGTGCTCGAAAGTTTGGAGCATCTCGACATGGTATGTATAGATGATGTCCAGGCGATAGCGGGGCGGCCGGAGTGGGAGACCGGACTGTTGCATCTCTACAATCGTATCCGTGACAGCGGGGCGCACTTGCGGGTGACGGGCAACGCTGCGCCCGCGGAACTCGGACTTGCATTGCGCGACCTCAGTTCGCGCCTGAGCGGGGGTTTGATATTCCAACTTCACCCACTCGATGATGAAAACAAGTTGCGCGCCCTCCAGTTGCGCGCGCGCAGCCGCGGTATGGATTTACCCGAAGAGGTGGGCCGCTATTTACTCCACCACTGGCCGCGCGCCATGCCGAAGCTGTTTGAATTGTTGCAGCACCTGGATATCGGCTCACTGGCCCAGCAGCGCAAACTGACAATACCCTTCGTGCGAGAGCTCATTAAGCAGGTAATGTCTTGATAAATCTTTTTAAAAATGATCCGGCAGGGCCAGTGGAGAGTCCTTCTGAGGATACTCAGCGGCTTTTTGCGGAACGAGTTCAGATCCTCTATCGGCTATCCATTCCAACTGCCCTGTTAACGATAGGTGTGGTGTTAAGCCTCTACGCGGTGTTATGGAGGTCACTCGATGCCGCCGTTTTATACTTACTGTTAGCGATCGCACTGATTACCGCGGGTAGGGTCTTACTGACTAAAAATTATTATCGTGCCGCCCCGTCTCCCGCTCATGCCGTTCACTGGGCCAGGCTCTTCGCGGTAGGCAGTACCTTGGCGGGCCTCGCCTGGGGGCTGCTGGGGCTCGCCTTGCTCCCGGAGCATCAATCTGTGTATGAAGTGCTTGCCATCCTGGTTACGGTAGGCGTGGCCTCGGCCGCCGTAGTGCCGCTGTCCGCATTCAGAAGCATCTATCTGGGATTTCTATTGCCCTGCCTGCTACCACTTACCGTGGAGTTTTTTCTGGTGGGTGACGCGGAGCATCTCTCGCTCGGTATGCTAATGTTGGTGTACATGGGCGCCATTACCAGCTCATCTTTTCTCGTCAATCGAGGTATCGTAGAGAACATAAAGATAAAATACGAAAACACCAATCTCGCGCAAGAGTTATCCCTCAAACGGCAAGTCGAAACCATTAACCACGAGCTTAAAACCGAGATCGGCGAGCGGCAGCGTGCGGAGGAACGGATCTGGCATCTGGCCTATCACGACACGCTCACCGGACTGCCCAACCGCATGCTGCTGCAGGAGAGGCTCAGCCACGCGCTAACCTACGCCCAACGCAGGCAAGGAATGATCGGAGTACTGTTTATTGATCTGGACCGCTTCAAAATGGTCAACGACTCGCTGGGCCACGGCATGGGCGACCGTCTGCTGCAAGCCGTCGCAGAACGTTTGTTAACCACGGTTCGCTCGGGCGACACCGTGGCCCGGCGCGGCGGTGACGAGTTTGTGCTGGTGCTGCCTGAAATCACCGATCCCGGCGGAGCAGTTCAGGTGGCCGACCATATCCTCGAATCCCTGTCCAGTCCGTTCAAGCTCGACAAGCAAGTGCTCTACGCCACGCCCAGCATAGGGATCAGCATCTATCCGGAAGATGGAGAGGACGTGGATACCCTGTTGAAGCACGCCGATATCGCCATGTATGCCGCCAAGGAGGCGGGGCGTGCGCGCTCTCAACGCTTCATGCCAGCGATGAACGCGCGCGCGCAGGAGCTGCTGTCTCTTGAGAGCAGGTTGCGCAGGGCCATAGAGCGTAGCGAGTTATTGCTGCACTATCAGCCCGAAGTGCATTTGCTGAGCGGCAATATAGTCGCGGTAGAAGCGCTGGTGCGCTGGCAACATCCTGATCTGGGCCTGCTGATGCCGGACAGATTCATTTCCATTGCCGTGGAGTCCGGCCTGATAGTCCCGTTGGGCGAGTGGGTGCTCAAGAAAGCCTGTGCACAACTAAAGGAATGGCACAATTCGGGACAGCCGAAATTGCGCGTCGCCGTGAATGTCTCCGCGAATCAGGTCAAGCAGGGCAACTTTGTGGAGTTGGTGATACGGGTCTTGCAGGACGTTGGCTTGGAGCCTAAATACCTGGAACTGGAAATCACCGAAGGCGTGCTTATGGACGATACCTCGCATACCTTAAACACCCTGCAAGAGTTACACAATTTGGGCGTGCGTATAGCCATTGACGATTTCGGCACAGGATACTCGACCCTTGTTTACCTGAAACGCTTTCCCATTGACCGTATTAAAATTGATCGCTCCCTGGTCACCAGCATCAGCCCCGACAGACGGGATGAGTCGGCCATTGCTTCCGCCATCATCGCGATGGCGCACAGTCTCAAACTGGAGGTGATTGCGGAAGGTGTAGAGACACAGGAGGAGTTGGATTGCCTGATATCGCTGCTGTGCGATGAAGCGCAGGGGTATTATATCTGCCGCCCTCTGTCGACGGAGCGGTGCACCGAATTCTTCAAAGAACACGCCGAGCGGCAATTATATCCAGCACAAGGCTAGTCATGTTACGCGGCTTTTATGGGTTAAGTTGAAGGGGCTTTTTATCTAAGGACTTGGAGCGCGCCTTTACGGCCGCTTGCTTAGCCGCCACGGCGTCGCTGCGTGCCTGCTCATAGGCATCTTCTTCAAGCGCATTCTTGGCCTTGTTCAAAAGTTCCACCGCCTGATTGAGTTCCTCGGTGGCGTAGACTTCCGCGCCGCTGTCGCGCGCCGCCTGCACGGCCTGACGCGCATCGCTCATCTCCTGAGTAGGGATGCTCGCGCAGCCCAATACTGTGATTACTACCAGGATAACCAGCTTGAAACAATGACGGTTATTCATGATGCCATACCTTGCGGCGCAATCTGCATGGAAGAAAACGATTAGATCATGGTATATTCAGCCAGAAACCTACCCCAGTCAAGACCTATGGCAGACATCTTAGTACTCTACTACAGCCGCTACGGTAGCGTGGCGCAGATGGCGCAACACATCGCCCACGGCATCGAAAAGGTGAGTGGTATGCACGCCCGGATACGCACCGTGCCGGCGGTTTCAACGGTGTGCGAGGCTGCCGAGGATGATATTCCAGCTTCCGGACCGCCCTACGCAACGCTGGATGATTTGCGAGAATGCGCAGGGCTTGTGTTGGGCAGCCCGACGCGCTTCGGCAACATGGCGGCGGCGCTGAAATATTTTTGGGACGGCACCAGTTCGCTGTGGCTGTCCGGCGCCTTGGTCGGCAAGCCCGCGGCGGTATTTACCTCTACAGCGAGCATGCACGGCGGCCAAGAAACCACCCTCATCTCAATGATGTTGCCGCTGCTGCATCATGGCATGTTGATACTCGGCACACCCTACACCGAACCCGATCTGACCACCACACGCAGCGGCGGCACACCCTACGGCCCCAGTCACTATGCAGGACCCGACAGCAAGCTGCCCATCACTGATGAAGAAAAACGCCTGTGCCTTGCCTTGGGCAAACGTCTTGCCGAAACGACGCTGAAACTACAAACTTGAATGGGTAGTAGGGGGCAGGCACGCTGTTTGTGCCCACGCGGAATCAAATGCAGTTGGCATGTGGGCACAAACAGCGTGCCCACCTTACCAACTTGGCGTTGAGCCAATTATATCGGTTGATTCGCCGTCTGCGGGTGGGCCCGCTCGTCGGGCTGGATGATCTTATTCATCGCGTTGATATAAGCCTTGGCCGAGGCGATCACGATGTCGGTGTCCGAACCCTGACCGTTCACGATCCGGCCGCCCTTTTCCACGCGCACCGTCACCTCACCCTGCGCGTCCGTGCCGCTGGTGATGTTGTTCACCGAGTAGAGCTGCAGGATGCCCCCGCTGTTCACGATCTTTTCAATTGCCTTGAAGGCGGCGTCCACCGGTCCTCCCCCCGTAGCCGTGGCCTGTTGCTCTACGCCGTCTACCCACAAGGTGAGTTCAGCCTGCGGCGTTTCGCCGGTCTTCGAGCAGACGTTAAGGTACACCAGCTTGATGCGCTCATTCTCTGCCTCAAGGTTGGCGTCGGTCACTAGTGCCTGCAAATCCTCGTCGTAGATTTCATGCTTTTTGTCGGCCAGATCCTTGAAGCGTCCGAAGGCTTCATTGATATCTTCCTCCGATTCAAAGCTCACGCCCAACTCCTGCATGCGGGTGCGGAAGGCGTTGCGCCCGGAGTGCTTGCCGAGCACCATGCGATTAGTCACCCAGCCTACGTCCTCGGCACGCATGATTTCGTAAGTCGTGCGGTGCTTGAGGACTCCATCCTGATGAATGCCGGATTCATGGGCGAAGGCATTCGCGCCGACGATGGCCTTGTTGGGCTGCACGGCGAAACCGGTGATGCCGGACACCAGGCGCGAGCACGGTACGATTTGAGTGGTGTCGAGACTCGTATCGCAGGTGAATAGATCACGCCGTGTGCGCACGGCCATGACGATCTCCTCCAACGCGGCATTGCCGGCACGCTCGCCGAGGCCGTTGATGGTGCACTCGACCTGCCGCGCGCCGTTCAACACGGCGGAGAGCGAATTGGCCACCGCAAGTCCGAGGTCGTTGTGACAATGGACCGAGAATACCGCCTTGTCCGAGTTGGGCACGCGCTCGCGCAGTGTTTTAATCAACGCGCCGAACTGGTGGGGGAGGTTGTAACCCACGGTATCCGGAATGTTCACGGTACGCGCACCGGCGGCGATCACGGCCTCCAATACCCGGCACAGAAAATCCGTTTCAGAGCGCCCTGCATCTTCCGGTGAAAACTCTACATCATCGGTATAGCGCCGTGCGCGCTGCACCGCCTTCACCGCCTGTTCCAGCACCTGCTCAGGCTCCATCTTGAGCTTCATCTTCATGTGGATGGGTGAGGTGGCGATGAAGGTGTGGATGCGCGCCGATCGGGCGCCCTTCAGGGCTTCGGCCGCGCGGTCTATGTCCTTGTCCAGGGCGCGGGCGAGGGCGCAGACGGTGCTGTCCTTGATGGCCTTGGCCACGGCTTGAACGGATTCAAAGTCGCCGGGACTGGCAAACGGGAAGCCCGCTTCGATCACATCCACGCGCATGCGCTCCAGACCCTTCGCGATGCGGATTTTTTCATCGCGCGTCATCGAGGCGCCGGGACTTTGTTCCCCATCGCGTAAGGTCGTGTCAAAAATAATTAATTTATCGCTCATGTTCGCTCCGTTTCGTCTCATGCTACACGACGCGCCAAAAATGGCAACCGGGCTGCGCCGTGTCGGGTTGGTTTGGAGTAGTCGCGTATTTGGGATCCCCTCGCCAGGGGTGAATGTGACGTAGTCTGCCCTAGGGCAGCAGTCGGAGCGAAAGCGTGTAAGGCGTGCACAAACCTGCCTGCCCGCAGGGAGGGGCATAGGGAGTGAAAATGTAGGTTGCGTTAATCATGGCTATTTACTATAGGTGAATCTGGGTTAGTTTTCAAGCCCGTTGGAATCGGGCGGCGGAGGGGGCGGGGCGGGGTGTTTGCGCTGCGAACGTTTTTTCCGCAGGTGCAAGAGCGTCATGGCCGGGCCCGATACGGCGTAGAGCAGAAAAATGGCGAACAGGACAGAAGCCGGTTCACTGGAGATGAGGACAAACGCCAAGACGATGATGAGCAGGCTTACGAAGGGGATCTTGCCCTTGAGGTCAAGTTGTTTGAAGCTGTGATAGCGGATGTTGCTGACCATCAGCGCGCTGATGAGGATGGTCAGGACAAACGCGAGGATAAAGACCGGTTTGCCTGCCCACCCGTAGCCGTGACCGACCCAGACGAGTCCGGCAAGGATGCCCGCCGCCGCGGGGCTGGCGAGTCCCTGAAAATAACGCTTGTCGGCAATCTCCGCCTGAGTATTAAAGCGCGCGAGACGCAGCGCGGCGCCCGCTGTGTAGATAAAAGCCGCGAGCCAGCCCAATTTGCCGAAAGATGATAATGCCCACGCATAGATCACCAAAGCAGGTGCAATGCCGAACGAGACCATGTCGGACAGGCTGTCGTATTCTGCGCCGAAATCGCTTTGTGTGTGAGTGATGCGGGCTACCCGGCCGTCAATGCTGTCCATCACCATTGCGACGAATATGGCCACCGCCGCGGGTTCGAAGTCCCCTTTCATGGCGGCGACTATAGCGTAAAAGCCTGCAAACAGTCCCGCCGTGGTGAATAGATTGGGAAGGAGATAAATGCCGCGCCGCCGTTTGGGCGGCGGCCCCGGCGGAGCAGGTTCCTGATCGGTCTGACGGTGAGTGTGCTCTTGCATAGGGGCTGTCCGTAGACCGGCGAGGGCAGTTTAGTTCTTCGTTTTGTCTACCAAACGATTGGCCTTGATCCAGGGCATCATGCTGCGCAGTTTTTCGCCGACGATTTCAATCTGATGCTGTTTTCCGAGGCGGCGCTTGGCCTTCATCACCGGCGCGCCGGCCTGATTTTCCAGAATGAACTCACGCGCGAATTCGCCGTTTTGGATTTCGCTCAGGATTTTCTTCATCTCGCGCTTGGTTTCTTCTGTGACGATGCGTGGTCCGCGCGTGAAGTCGCCGTACTCGGCGGTGTTGGAGATCGAGTAACGCATGTTGGCAATGCCGCCTTCGTACATGAGATCCACGATCAGTTTCAGCTCATGCAAACATTCGAAATAGGCCATCTCCGGCGCATAGCCCGCCTCGACCAGGGTTTCAAAGCCCGCCTGCACCAGCGCCGTTGCACCGCCGCACAGCACCGCCTGTTCGCCGAACAGGTCGGTCTCGGTTTCCTCGCGGAAGTTGGTCTCGATGACGCCCGCGCGGCCCGCGCCGATCGCCGAGGCGTAAGACAAGGCCAGCGCCCGCGCCTTCTTGGAGGCATCCTGATGGATGGCGATCAGACTGGGCACGCCACCGCCCTGGGTGTAGGTGGAACGCACCAGGTGGCCCGGACCCTTGGGCGCAATCATGATGACATCCAAATCGGCGCGCGGCTCGATCTGGCCGAAATGGATGTTGAACCCGTGCGCAAAGGCCAGCGCCGCGCCCTTTTTGATGTTAGGTTCGATGACATCACGATACAGCCTGGCCTGATGTTCATCCGGCGCGAGGATCATCACCACATCCGCACCCTTGACGGCATCTACGACGTCCTTGACCTTAAGCTTGGCCTTCTTGGCCTTGGCTTCGGAGGCGGAACCGGCGCGCAGCCCAACCACTACATCCACGCCCGAATCGCTGAGATTGTTGGCATGGGCGTGGCCCTGTGAACCGTAACCGATAATGGCGACCTTCTTCTTTTTGATGATCGAAAGGTCGGTGTCTTTGTCGTAGTAGATATTCATTCGCTTCTCCTGAGTAATTTATTGCACGCAAAGGCGCCAAGACGCTAACTGGGTTGTGATAAATTTGCGTTCTTTGCGCCTTTGCGTGAGTCCGGGTTTTTACACCTTCAAACTCTTTTCGCCGCGTGCGATGCCGGAGACGCCGGAGCGGACCACTTCAAGTATCGTCTTGCTGTCGAGCGCCTGTATGAATCCGTCTATCTTTTCGCCGGTGCCGGTGAGTTCGATGACGTAGCTCGAATCCGTCACATCAATAATGTGGCCGCGGAAGATATCCGCCAAACGCTTGATCTCTTCGCGTTGCTCGTTGCCCAGCGCCTTGATCTTTATCAGCATCATCTCGCGTTCAATGTGCGGTCCTTCTGTAAGGTCGAGCAGCTTCACCACATCAATCAGCTTGTTGAGCTGCTTGGTGATCTGTTCGATGACCGCCTCGGTGCCGCGGGTGACCAGCGTCATGCGCGACAGCGAAGGGTCCTCGGTTGGGGCGACCGTGAGCGACTCGATATTATAACCGCGCGCGGAAAATAATCCCGCGACGCGCGACAAGGCACCGGCCTCATTCTCCATCAATATAGAAATGATGTGACGCATCAGGCCAGTTCCCGCTCAGGAGATAGGTGCATCTGATTGTGCGCCTTGCCGGCCTCGATCATCGGGTAGACATTTTCCGTCTGGTCGGTGATGAAATCCATGAACACCAGACGATCCTTGAGTTTCAGCGCCTCTTTGAGCGCCGGCTCCACGTCGGCGGGCTTTTCGATCTTCATGCCGACGTGTCCGAAGCTCTCTGCCAGCTTCACGAAATCGGGCAGCGCATCCATGTAGGAATGGGAATAGCGGCCCTTGTAAAAAAACTCCTGCCACTGACGCACCATGCCCATGTAGCGGTTGTTGAGATTGATGATCTTGATGGGCAGGCCGTATTGCTTGCAGGTGGACAGTTCCTGGATGCACATGATGATGCTTGCCTCGCCCGTGACGCAACACACAGTGGATTTGGGATGGGCAAGCTGTACACCCATCGCGGACGGCAGGCCAAAGCCCATCGTGCCCAGGCCACCGGAGTTGATCCAGCGGCGCGGCTTGTCGAATTTATAAAACTGCGCCGCCCACATCTGGTGCTGGCCGACATCCGAAGTGATGAAGGCGTCACCCTTGGTGAGTTTATAGAGCGTCTCCAGCACGTACTGCGGCTTGATAAGTTTGCTCTTGTGGTCGTAGCGCAGGCAATCCTTGGTGCGCCACTCGTCTATCTGTTTCCACCAGGATTTCAGCGCGGCCGTGTCGGGGCGTTTTTTTGCGGTCTTGATGAGCTTAATCATCTCTTTCAGCACATTGCCCACCGAGCCGACAATAGGCACGTCCACGCGCACGCTCTTCGAGATCGAGGCGGGGTCTATGTCAATGTGAATCTTCTTGGAGCCGGGCGAGAACAACTCCACTTTACCCACCACGCGGTCATCGAAACGCGCGCCGATGGCGATCAGCGCATCGCAGTCGTGCATCGCCATGTTGGCTTCGTAAGTACCGTGCATGCCGAGCATGCCGATGAATTGCTTGTCGGTGGCCGGATAGGCGCCCAGCCCCATCAAGGTATTGGTGATGGGATAGCCCAGCAGCCGAGTGAACTCGGTGAGCGACTCAGAGGCCTCACCCAGGATTACTCCGCCGCCCGAGTAGATCATCGGACGTTTCGCCGCGAGGATGATCTCGACCGCCTTTTTGATTTGGCCCGGATGGCCCTCGACCACCGGCTTGTATGAACGCAGCGCTACGCTCTTGGGATAGGCATAGTCGGTCTTGTGTGCGGTCACATCCTTGGGAACATCCACCACCACCGGTCCGGGCCGGCCCGTGGTAGCGATATAAAAGGCTTTCTTGATGGTGGTTGCGAGGTCTTTTACATCCTTCACCAGAAAATTGTGCTTTACACACGGGCGCGTGATACCCACGGAGTCCACCTCCTGGAAGGCGTCGCTGCCAATGGCGGGCGTAGCCACCTGGCCAGTGATGATGACCAGTGGGATAGAGTCCATGTACGCCGTGGCGATACCGGTCACCGCGTTGGTCGCGCCGGGGCCGGAGGTGACCAGCACCACGCCCGGCTTGCCCGTCGAGCGCGCATAGCCGTCCGCCGCATGGGCAGCCCCCTGTTCATGGCGTACCAGGATGTGCTGTACGTCGTCCTGCTTGTACAGGGCATCGTAAATATGCAGCACCGCCCCCCCCGGATAGCCGAAGACGTACTTGACACCTTCGTCTTTCAGGCAGCGGACGAGGATCTCAGCACCGGTCAATTCCACGTTGTACACTCCTCGAAAATAAACATTCTTGAAGGTGCCTCTAAAAATGCGTCTTTTGTTTTTATGCTGCGTTGGAATTCTGCTCGAAATGTTCATGTACTGGCGTGTACACTCCGCTTTCTCGCAGGATTCCGCCTTGCCTAAAGACAAAATCCACTATTTTTAGAGGCACCCTTAACTAAATTATTCTAGTATTATGGAAAATTACTTAGAATAAACGATAAGGTCAAGTAATAACAGTAAAAAATGCGTGAGTGGCTTCATATTGAGCAAACATAATTCGAGGGACCCCCATGCCTTACTTAAAGATACAGACCAACATCCCCATGCAGTCCAGGGCCGTCCAGGATCTGCTTAAAAAGGCGTCCTATACCGTCGCCTTACACCTGGGTAAGCCCGAATCTTATGTGATGGTGGCCATGGCGCCGTCCACGCCGATGCTCTTCGCCGGGACGGATGCGCCGCTTGCTTATGTGGAGCTTAAAAGCGTCGGCTTGCCGCAGGCCAAGACCAAGGAACTCTCCAAGACGCTGAGTGAGCTTCTGGAAAAGGAACTGAGCATTCCGAAGGATCGTGTCTATATCGAGTTCGCCAATGCGAGCGGCTCTATGTGGGGCTGGGATGGGGGGACGTTTTAAGGGCACCTCTAAAAATCCGCTAAAGCCACGATGGCCGCGTTGGAAATGCGCTCAAAATGCTCATGTACTACGTGTACACTGCGCTTTTTCGCGCATTTCCGCCTTGCCCTCGCGTCTTGATCGAATTTTTAGAGGCACCCTTAACCCGCTTTGCCAGGGAAGACGGTTCGTCGCCAACCCCATTGACAGGGGGCGTAACATATAGTCATCTCCAGCGTTTAGAAAGGAAGCGATCTATGATCTCGTTACGTAAGGCCGCCGAGCGCGGTCACGCCCATCACGGCTGGCTCGACACCTATCACAGCTTTTCCTTCGCCGATTACTATGACCCCGACCACATGGGTTTTGCGAGTCTGCGTGTCATCAACGAAGACCGTGTCGCGCCCGGTGGAGGCTTCCCCACGCACGGCCACCGCGACATGGAAATCATCACTTATGTCCTGGAAGGCGCGCTGCAGCATAAGGACAGCATGGGCAACGGCTCGGTAATCCGGCCGGGCGACGTGCAGCGCATGAGCGCGGGCACGGGCATTACGCACAGCGAGGCCAATGCCTCCGAAGGCGAGTTTGTGCACCTGCTGCAAATCTGGATCATTCCCGACAAAACCGGCGTGGTCCCGAGCTATGAACAAAAATACTTTGCGCCGGACGAGAAGCAGCATCGACTGCGTCTCATCGCCTCACCCGACGGGCGCGACGGCTCGGTGCGGATGGAGCATGACGGTTTCGTCTACGCCAGCCTGCTCGATGGGGGCGATGAGTTGACCCACATGCTTGCCCCCGGCCGCAAAGCGTATGTACAGGTCGCCCGCGGAGCGCTCAGCGTCAATGATAAAAAAGTAACTGCGGGTGATGGTGTGATGCTTGAGGATGAACACGAGGTACGTTTAAGTGCTGCCAGGCAAGCGGAAGTGTTGTTGTTCGATCTGACGTAGGGGAACAGCATGGCGACCATGAAGGCGATACGCATCCATGAATATGGCGGACCGGACGTGCTGTGCCTAGAAGACGTGCCGATTCCTGTGCCGGCTGCCGGTGAGGTGCTGATCCGCGTGCACGCGGCGGGGATCAACCCCGTGGACTGGAAGATCCGCGAGGGCCGGCTGCAAGGGCGTGTCGAACACCGCCTGCCGCTCATCCTGGGTTGGGATGTTGCGGGTGTCATCGAGGCGCTCGGCCCCGGTGTCACGCAATTCAAAACAGGGGATGCGGTGTATGCGCGCCCGGACATCGCGCGCGACGGCGGCTATGCGGAATACATCGCGGTGCGCGCCAGCGAGGTGGCGCTGAAACCGAAGTCACTGGATTTCATCCACGCCGCCGCCGTGCCGCTCGCCGCGCTCACCGCCTGGCAGGCCTTGTTTGACGCGGCAAAAATCGTCGCAGGGCAAAGGATCTTGATACATGCCGGCGCAGGCGGAGTAGGGAGTTACGCGGTACAATTCGCGCACTGGAAGGGCGCGCGGGTGATTGCCACCGCCAGCGCCCGAAATGCCGATTTAGTGCGTAGCCTCGGCGCCGATCAGGTGATTGATTACACCCAGACGCGCTTTGAAGATGAGGTGCGGGATCTCGACGCAGTGTTCGACACCGTCGGCGAAGAGGTGCAGCAGCGTTCCTGGCAGGTGCTGAAGAAAGGCGGCATTCTGGTCTCCATCCTCGCGCTTACCGTGCCGGATGATGCAGGCGCCCGAGGGTTACGCTCGGCTTACGTATTCGTGCAACCCAACGCCGCGCAGCTTGGGCAGATTGCCGAGTTGATAGATGGAGGTCACGTCAAGCCGGTGGTTGAGACCGTGCTGCCCTTGAGCGAGGTTCGTCGGGCGCACGAGTTGAGTCAGAGCCACCACGCACGCGGCAAAATCGTGCTGCGCGTAGCGGATTAAAAGTTTTAGAGCCCGCTCTTTTTCCAGTCTGCGAGGAACTGATCGAGGCCATTGGCGGTAAGCGGGTGCTTGTACATCTGCTCCAGCACCTTGAACGGCATCGTGGCGACATGCGCCCCGATGCGCGCCGCTTCAATCACGTGCGTGGGGTGGCGGATGGAAGCGACCAACACCTGCGTCTTCCAGTCGTAGTTGTTATAAATGTCCACGATCTCGGCGATCAATTCCATACCGTGTTCGCCGACGTCATCAATGCGGCCGACAAACGGCGAGATAAAGGTCGCGCCCGCCTTGGCGGCGAGGATCGCCTGGGCAGCGGAGAAACAAAGCGTGACATTGACCATCGTGCCGGCATCGGACAAGGTGCGGCAGGCGCGCAGGCCTTCGGGCGTAAGCGGCACCTTAACCGTGATATTCGGGGCGATCTTGGCTAATTCCTGGCCTTGTTTGAGCATCCCCGCGTAGTCGAGTGCGGTGACCTCGGCGCTGACCGGACCCTTAACCAGATCACAGATAAGCTTGATCTGCTCGTGAAAGCTGATGCCGCTTTCCTTGGCCATCAGCGAGGGGTTGGTGGTGACGCCGTCGGCCATGCCGAGTTCGGCGGCCTTGCGGATATCCTCGATGTGCGCCGTATCAATAAAAAACTTCATAGCCGTCTCCTTTAGTCAGACGACAATATCACTACAAGAATGATGCCAACTTTGTGGCTACTCTGCTACTACCTCGATATCCGGCTCGATCGAGTGCACCAAATTTTCAATCGCGGACAGGGTGCCAGCCAGTGAGCTGGGGCAGGTTCCGCAGGCGCCGTGATAGCGCACCTTGAGCAGATTGCCGTCCAATTCCAGTATTTCCAGATCACCGCCATCGCTCGTCAGATAGGGCCGGATGCGCTCATCAATCAGCGCGCTGATGCTGGTCAGACGAGGATCTTCCGTTCCGGTGCTGGGCGTATTCGTACGGGTCTGAAATTCAACCGTCTGGGCGCTCGCGGTTGGCGCTGCGCGGATGGGTACTGCGAGCTGTTTCAACAGTTCCGGCCACGAGGCATTGCCGTCCTGGGTGACCGTGACCCAGTGGTCCACGTAAAACACGTTGGTGACGTGCGGGAAGCTGAACAAGGTCGCCGCCAAGGGATCGTTGGCCGCGGCGGCGGCGCTGTCATAGGAACGCTTCACGCCAAAGGTAAGCGGTTCCTTCAACACGAACTTGATCGCGTTGGGATTCGGGGTGCTTTCAATCTCTGCAATTTTCGGCATAACTATACGTTTCCCACGATAGCCTTCATAGGCTCATCCGCCCCTTCGGTCGAGGCCACATGTTCATTGCTGAACGCGGCATGCAGTGTGTGCCAGGGCAGAATCGCGCACTTCACCCGCGCCGGCAGGTCGCGCACGCCCGCGAACACGGTGAGCCTGCCCAGGTGATGAGGCTGATGTTCGATATTGAGTTTACCGGTGGCCATGTCACGAAATTCCTGCACCATTTGCTCCGCTTCCGGCAGCGTCTTGCCTTTTACGTAAGTGGTCATCATCGAGGCCGAGGCCTTGCAGATCGCGCACCCCTCGCCCTGAAAGGCGAGACTTTCGATACGCTCATCCTCGACGCGCACCGACAAGATAATGTGATCGCCACACAGCGGATTGTGTCCCTCCGCGCGGCGATTGGCATTCTCCAGCGCGCCGTAGTTACGCGGCTTTTTGTTGTGATCCAGAATCACTTCCTGGTAGAGCTGTTTGGTATCCATCAGCTAAACATCTGTTGCACGTTCTTGATGCCCGCGACCAGCGCATCCACTTCATTGAAGGTGTTGTAAAAGGCGAACGAGGCGCGCGCCGTGGCCGGCACGCCGAAGCGCTGCATGACGGGCTGCGCGCAGTGATGACCGGCGCGGATGGCGATGCCGTCCTCATTCAGTATCGTCCCGATATCATGGGGATGGATGCCGTCAATTTCAAATGACAGCACGGCGGCCTTGTGGTGCGCGGTGCCGATCAGGCGCACGCCTGGCAGGGCGCTGAGTTGCGCCGTCGCATAATTCAGCAGCGCGTTCTCGTGGGCGGCGATACGGTCGAGGCCAATTTCCGTAACATAGTCAATGGCAGCACCCAGGCCTATGGCCGCCGCAATCGGCGGTGTGCCGGCCTCGAATTTATAGGGGATAGTGTTGTACGTCGTGCGCTCGAAGGTGACGCTCAGAATCATGTCGCCGCCGCCTTGATAAGGCTGCATCTTCTCCAGCAAGGCCGCCTTGCCGTAGAGGATGCCGATACCCGTGGGGCCGTAGAGCTTGTGCCCGGAAAAGGCGTAAAAATCGCAGTCGAGCGCCTGCACATCCACCAGCACATGCGGCACAGCCTGCGCGCCGTCCAGCAGCACCGGTACGCCATGACTGTGCGCGATGGCAATCATCTCGCGCACCGGGTTGATGGTCCCCAGGGCGTTCGAGACATGGGCGATAGATACAAACCGGGTGCGCTCGTTGAACAAGTTTTGGTAGTCATCGAGCAGCAGTTCGCCGTTGTCATTCATGGGGATGACACGCAGCTTGGCGCCTTTTTCCTGACACAGCATCTGCCACGGCACGATATTGGAGTGGTGCTCCATGGCGGAGAGGATGATCTCGTCACCGGCACCGATGAAGGCGCGTCCATAGCCGTGCATGACGAGATTGATGGATTCGGTGGTGCCGCGCGTAAAGATAATTTCGCGTTCGTCTCCCACATTGAGAAATTGCTGCACCTTGCGGCGCGCGCCCTCATAGCCCGCCGTCGCGATCTCGCTCAAGTGATGCACGGCGCGATGCACATTGGCGTGCTCCTGGGTCTGATAGCGCACCAGCCGGTCAATCACAGGCTTCGGCATCTGGCTGCTCGCCGCATTATCCAAATAGACCAGCGGCTTGTCGTTGAAGCGGCGCTGCAGGATGGGAAAATCCGCACGGATCCGTTCCACATCCAGATCGGTGTGTTGTGCGACGTGAAGAACGTGAGTGCTCATGATGCGTGTTGAGTCTGTTCGAGTACAACATGCCTCAACCGTTCCACCACGGAAGGCACGGCGATCTTGGCGATGACCTCTGCGGCGAAGGCATAGGTCAAGAGATTGCGCGCAGCGAGTTCATCCAGACCCCGGCTCTTCAAGTAAAACACTTCTTCGCTATCGAGTTGCCCCACGGTCGCCCCGTGTGCGCACTTGACGTCATCGGCGAAGATTTCGAGTTGCGGCTTGGTATCCACCCTGGCCCTGGCGGACAACAGCAGGTTGCGGCTCGACTGTGCGGCGTCGGTCAACTGCGCGTTCTGCTGTACAACGATCTTGCCGTTAAACACTGCATGGGCCGCGCCGTCCACGATACACTTGTGCAGTTGCCGGCTCGTCCCGTGAGGCTGGGTATGGACGATGGTGCTATGGGTGTCGGCAAGCTGCTGACCGGTAATCAGGGCCAGACCATTCAGCGTGCACTCCGCGCCTTCGCCGGTTTGGGTGACGCTAAGATTGAAGCGCGACAGACGCGCGCCCACCGTCACGGTGTTGGAATGGTAACGCCCGTTACGCGCCAGGGTCACACCGCTATGGGCGATGTGAAACGCGCTGTCCGCTTCGCGTTGCAGTTTGATATGGGTGACTTGGGCATTCTCCGCCACGGCAATTTCGGTGACCATATTGTTGAAGTAGACACTATCGCCAAGGCTCACGGAGTCCTCAATCAGGGTACATTCGCTGCCCGGTTCTGCAATCACCAAACAACGTGGAGAGATGACTACGGGAGCATCGTGTGAGGTTGCGATAAAGAGCAGGTGAACCGGTGCGGGGCAGCGCTGGTCTTTGCCGATGAGAATCAAGGCGCCATCGCTGAAGGAGCGGGTGTTGAGCGCGGCAAACACGTCGTGCTGAAAATTTACCAGGCGCGAGAGGTGGGCATGGACGATCATCTCGTGGCTTGACCATGCCTCAGCAAGACGAGTCACACGCAAACCCACCGGCAGATTATCCAGTGCCGAGAGCCCCGGTGCGAACACCCCATCCACGAACACCAGACGGCTGGCGGCCGCCTCGGGAATGATAAAACGTTCGATATCGGCCAGTGCCAAGAGGGGCGGCGGCCTGACCGGTTCGAATGAATAGTTGAGCAACGGTGCAAGGTCGGTGTAGCGCCACTCTTCATCGCGCTTGGTCGGCAGCCCGAGCTGGGCCGCGCGCGCGGCCGCCTCGCTGCGCAGCCGGTTCAGCCAGCCCGGTCCTTGTGGAGTACTATCGGGCGTGGCTCTCAGCAGGCTGCCGAGATCAGACCCCCGGGCAAGCGCCGTGTTTGCATTCATGCCATCGCCCTGGCGGCTTCATTTTCGTCGCGCACCCAGTCATAGCCGAGTCGTTCCAGCTCCAGCGCCAACTCCTTGCCGCCGGTCTTGACCAGCCTGCCGCCCTCCATGACGTGGACAAAATCGGGGGTGATGTAATTGAGCAGGCGTTGATAATGGGTCACTAATAAAATGGCATTGTCCGGTGTCGTGAGCTGATTGATGCCGTTGGCGACGATCCGCAACGCATCAATATCGAGCCCTGAGTCAGTCTCATCCAGTATCGCCAGCTTCGGTTCCAGTAGCGCCATTTGCAGGATCTCGTTGCGCTTCTTCTCGCCGCCCGAAAAGCCTTCATTGACGCCACGATCCAAGAAGCTGGAGTCCATTTCGACCAGCTTTATTTTCTCGCGCACAAAGTCATCGAACTCGAGCGGATCGAGCTCGTCACCGCCGCGCTGTGCCTGAACAGTGTTATAGGCTAGGCGTAAGAAGGCGCTGTTGCTCACGCCGGGGATTTCGACCGGATACTGAAAGGCCAGAAACACACCGGCGCGGGCGCGTTCCTCCGGTGCGAGTGCGAGGAGATTTTTATCTTCGAACAACACCTCGCCACCGGTCACCGTGTAAGACGGATGACCCGCCAGGATTTTGGAGAGGGTGCTCTTGCCTGAGCCATTGGGCCCCATAATCGCATGAATTTCTCCCGCGCGGATCGTGAGGTTGATGCCCTTCAGAATCTCGACGCTACCCACCGAGGCCGACAGGTCACGCACTTCGAGCAATGTTTTACTATTCGGAATAATCATCCCACACTTCCTTCCAGTTTCAGTCCAAGCAATTTGGTGGCCTCGACGGCGAACTCCATCGGCAACTGGTTGAAGACATCCCGGCAGAAGCCATTGATGATCATCGAGACCGCCTCTTCGCTGCCGACGCCGCGTTGAGCGAAGTAAAACAACTGATCCTCGCCGATCTTGGAGGTACTCGCCTCGTGTTCGACCTGGGCCGTGGGATTCTGCACCTGAATGTAGGGGAAGGTATTGGCACTGCAGTGCGAACCGATCAGCAGAGAATCGCATTGTGAGTAATTGCGCGCGCCGGCGGCCTTGGGCGTGATCCTGACCAGGCCGCGGTAGCTGTTGGACGACTCGCCCGCCGAGATGCCCTTGCTCACAATCCGGCTGCGCGTGTTCTTGCCGATATGAACCATCTTGGTGCCGGTGTCGGCCTGTTGCTTGTGATTGGTGAGCGCGACGGAATAAAACTCGCCGATCGAGTTGTCGCCCTGCAGGATGCA
>Ga0184616_10000025_pt1 | contig 30067 bp, 48 predicted proteins | sample PLM4_90_coex_FD_133145 | JGI IMG/M metagenome (GOLD analysis project Ga0184616, IMG submission 133145) | Groundwater sediment microbial communities from an aquifer in East River, Colorado, USA - PLM4_90_coex | ecosystem: Environmental > Terrestrial > Soil > Riparian zone | place: USA: East...
ACCAAACCAACGTCACCCATATCTATCACTATGATGACAGCGCAGGGGTATGGAGTGCTAATCTCATTGCTGCTGCCAGTACGACACCGCTGTGGCCGGCAGCACCGCTCTTCCCAGATTTTCACCTGATAGGATCTTCAGTAGGTCCTTTCAAGCATGTGGCCTATGGCATTCTTGTTTCCGCTGTCATCAATTGGAATACCAAGCTGGAATACTGGGGTGGAGCAGCCTATCTTGATATGGTCCTGGGGGTCCACTATACCCTGTTCCGATCCTCGGGCGGGGAAATACTTGACGACAACCAATTCTTTGTCGTTGTGGGTGGTGGGCTATTCATCATCAATCTCTTCCCCCCTGCTATGACGGGCTGGACGACTCATGCAGATGGGCCGGGAGGCATTGGTGCCTGGTGGATCCGAATCAAAGTAGTCAGTGTAACCGGCACCACCATGATCCCTCAAAAGAATGCCGATGCCATCTATGCTCCTCGCCGAAACCACATTGAAATCCCGGCTGCTGCTATCAAGGGAGATACCTTTCCTCTAGCCAACATTCGCATGTGGACACCAAGCGGTGGCGGTAGCAGTGTGGGCAAGTCCAATCTATCTCGTGTTCTCATTGGAGCCAAATCGGATTCCGAAGACGGAGTAGTCAATCTAGACGACTTCGAACCCATGCTCAACGCCGGGGGAGCCCAGAATCCTGCTGCCTGGGGGGTAACATATGGCATTGATACTTCTATGGCTTTTGACAAAGCTGGTCCGGGAAACCAGTATGCGCTCACAACCTTTGCCACAGATGGCACCTTCCAGACACGAGTGAAATTCCTGGGGACTGCCATTCTCCCAGCCTATCGTGGAGAATACAGATTGCTAGTGGGGGTGGCTCAAACCGGTGGTAATGCCGGAGATATTAGTGTAGGTGGGAGGGTGTTCGTTGGGGGCATAGCTGATGAGGATCCACACTCTGATACTAGAGAAGCCTTCACCCTTGGGCATGATGCTGGCATAGAGGTTCTGGATCTCGGTCTCATTCAAATTCCTCGCTCCAGAGCCTATTCTGCGGACACTCTTGCCTCTATCAATCTAGGCATTCATCTGCAATCCGCTCGGTACACCGGGACAGGTATTCTTGCCTGGCTATGGATATACCTATTTCCTGTTCTGGAAGGCAGTGTGGGGGTAGACGATCCAGTAACAGATGCCATTCGAGGAAGCTCTGCGTTGCGGGGTGGCTCCTATCTGGACATTGACAACGGCTTGATTGCTAATCGAACTCTGAAGTTCCAACTACAGGGAACCGATCCCGTCCCGGCGGATGAATGGGGACGATTCAACAGACCCATTGAATTCAGAAACATTGGAAAGCGAACCCGATTGTACTTTCTGATGCTGCACTACAGCCTGGGCTGGGGAGAGGAGCCTCTCATTGCCAGCCTCGGGAATCATATGGCTGTAGAGCTTTTCATGCATCAGCGGTATCTGTTCCTGCGAGGATCGGATTGATTCATTCCATCACCATCACCCACGACCAGGTCAAATCTGGGGTTCAGACCTCTCCCTTCACGGGTATCCTGGGAACCGGTGCGGCAAAACCAGGCATGGGAGTCGGGGGCATTGGGGATGGTCGAAGCTCCTTCTCCTTTGATGGTGGAGATTTCGTCAACATCTTCTCCGCAGCCCTGGCTTCAGCATTCAACGAATTGCTAGGGTCCATGCTAGTCTGGGTCCGGATCACGGATGGAGCAGTGTGGGCGGACGGTGTCCATAGGAGATTCTTCACTATTGGGGCCGCCACCGATCGGGTGATGCTTGCTAAGGATACCGCCGCCAATAGTATCTTCTTTCGCTATGATGCTGGTGGTGTATTCTCTGGCCTTGTAGATGCATCCCTTGCCGGAACCACGGACTGGTTTCTCGTAAGTATCAGCTGGGACAAGGCCGACGATAAGGTCAAGTGCTTTATCAATGGAGCGCAGGTGGGAGCCACGGTGACTGGTCTGGGGATTTGGGTTGAGCCATTGATCAGTCCTTATCCCAATCTAGGAAGTCACGCTCAGGTTTCCAATTTTCACAAAGGTCTCATGGCGCATGCGGCCATCTTTCCGGATGTGGTCACTCCGGCAGAAATGTTGAATGTCTACAATTCCCGAACAGGGGATATGCGTCAAACCATCATGGCTCTGGGTCCGACCGCTTATTGGATGCTGGATGATGAATATGGTCTATGGGCTGTCAATGAAGCCGGAGCAGAGACACGAGGAGAAAAGTATCATCTCAATCTGGTCCATGAGGACAGCCCTGGCTATGCAGATGCGATCTTCAATGAGTTTGTTCCCGAAGAGCATGCAGAGAATGGATTGTACTCCTGCCGCTACAAGATCTATGGGCGTCTCAACACCTTAGAGGAGATGTTCGAGCGAGGTCTAGGGCGATGGATGGAGGCATGGGGATATGGACTGGAGCCTGAATTCGAAGGAATGATAACCGAGATCAGCTTCAATCTTCCTCCGGACAAATTCACTATCAGCCTGGAGCCTGTAGCCAACATGGCCTGGATGAGAGCAGATGTGGATGGTGATGGTGTTGTGGATCGCTCCACCCCCATTCAAAACTACTTCAGCCAGGCTCTCTACCCTGTCTCTGAGCTTATTGTGGGAGGCGGGGAGGTTGAGGGTTTGAGTGTGGCAAACCAGGCCATGCAGCAATACATCGATTTGCGAGCCTTCCCCCGGCCCAGTCTCAAGCTGGGAGGGGCCAGTGGAGAGGAATACCTGGAGATCTTCTGTCGAGGCTTCTGGTGGACACTGGGACGCAGAGTTTACAATCAAACAGTGGCTCTAGGAACTCAAGCTCTCACCGCAGAGGTTCGAGACATAGCCATCGCATCCGGAGAATATATTGACAGCATGAAATTGGATGCCAACACAACCCTTGTCACCAGGGAATTAGATGGAGATCGACGCCCATCGGATTTGATCACAGATATGGCCAAGCTGGGAGATGCCACCTACAACCGTTGGCTGGCCCAGATGACTGGCCGTCGATGCACAAGTGCCAGGGGTCGTCTGCTTCTGCTGAAACAAGCAGCACCACCTACCAATCCTCCGATCATTTGAAATGGCTACCAAAGCAGGATACTTCACGATACCAGCAGGCGCCATCGGGGCGCTCCACGTGGTATCAGGTCTTGGCTTCCGACCAGCGGGAGTTCTCTTCCTGCGGTGGACCAACGGAGCGGCTCCCAATTCTGGGCCTACCTACCAAACTCAGTATTCTGGATCTGGTGTCATGCTTGAGAATGGAAAACGAGGGTGCATCACCCAGTATCTTGTGAACGGGGCAGACCCCTATGGAACGGAATCTGCTATTTGGGATGATGCGGCTATTGTTGCCAGCGGTGGAGCTGCCACCGGCAAAGCAGATTTCCGTTCGATGGATGCAAGTGGTTTCACGCTGATAAGCGATGTGGCCTTCAATGTGGCACTAACAGTTTTCTACCTGGCGGTCTCCGGAGTGGAGTTCAATGCCATCGAGATCACCGAACCTGGTGCCCCCGGAATTGTGCCTTACACCGGAGCAGGGTTTCTTCCGACTTTTGCCTATATTCTGGGCAGTGGAAAGACAGCATTTGCTGCCCCCTCAGCGGATTCGCAATGGTGTATCGGGGCGGCATCAGGCCCAGGCGCTGCAAACAACGGAGTGATGGCTCGATTCGAACTCAGCAACTTTGGGTCCGCAGATGCGGCAGGCTACTGCACTGACACGGAATGTCTAGCCATCATCCATGCCAGTGCAGTTTTGGCTAGAGCACGTCTCTACAGCTTCGATGCGGATGGGATATCATTAGAATGGTTGGAACGAAACAGCACTCGCAAGTTCATTGCCGTGGTGGCCACAGGGCGCTGGTATGTAGAGAATGTTATCTGGCCCACGAACACCAATCCCTTCACAGAAACCGGAATGACCTGGACCCCTAATGGCCTGGCCATGTTCGGGGAGGGAGTAGCAAAATCCACACAGGATGTCGTCTCCACCGGGGCCAAGGTAGAGTCTGTTGGCATGGGCACAGGTCCCACAGAGAGATATCTATGTCTCACAGCCGGTACTCCCGACGGAATAACGGGTGCAAGTCGAATCACTTATCTTCACCGGAATGATGCCATCTATGGAGATGTAGATAGGGCTGTTGGAGCACCTGCCATCGATGCTCTAGGAGATATTAACAGCGCCTTCATTCCTAATTCATTCGAACTGATCATGGACGACGCTGAGCCCATCGCTGCCTTTGCCTGGTACTTTGTGGTGGGTCCCCCCATTTTGGAGTATCGCCAGCGGCTCACCAAATACCTTCACAACACAATCGTCAGTCGGAATGAGGGACGGCAAATCATTCGAGATGCTCAAGGCCGAGATCTTCCTCTGGAGGAACTTCAGCCAGACAACTACATATTCTCAGCGGCCTTTATGTTTCCCACTCCCACCAAGCATCACTCCAACATGGAAGAGAACTATTTGCATTACCTTGAGACACTGGTTGTACAAGGAGATAAACTTCGAGCGGAAGTGGTTAGGGAAAGTGTCTTTGATAGCGTGATGAAGAGGATGCAGGGATGATACCCTCCGAAGGCACGAATATCAGCACTGGTTTCGACTACTACACCAGAATCTACGTGGAGACAAAGACCACTACATCGACCACCAAACGAGGAACGAGTCACAGAGCATACAAATCCAAAGGAGCCGGAGTTATCAGCACACAGAATGGGACCACCAAGCTGGGAACTCAGATTCAAGAATACAGACCAGAGCTGATGAATGCTCTGGCGGAGGGACTATAGTGCAAACCTACCCTGTAGGCAAAGGCATCTTCGATTTCAACTATGTCTCCACCATCAGCACTTTCCGCTCGTGGCTAGGGCCGGCAGGAATAGGCAAGAGCGAGGATGAGATCTTAGACATTCTCATTACCACCCTGGAAGCCAGCGGCTTCCTGACCCTGTATCTGAAGATGGCCAATGGCTACTACCCCTGGCTGCCCAGCACCCCGGAGGGTAGACTGCTGCCGAAGATTATCAGCCGTGCTCGTGGGGCCGGTATGCGGGTAGCTGGGTGGCATTATGTCTATCACGAGTTTCCCAACCAGGAGGTCACGGCAGCAGACCAGGCGATGGATGCTTACCTGCCGGACTTCTGGATCATCGATGCCGAGGGTGAGGCCAAGGGCCGGATCTCCGGTGCCACCATCTATGTCCAAGGGGTTCGAAAGAATCAGAGCAAGATCCCCCTGGGCCTTTGTTCCTACCGCTATCCCAGCGTTCACCCTACCCTGCCCTGGATGGTCTACCTGGCCGAGTGTCAGTTCCATGCTCCTCAGGTGTACTGGGTGCGGCGGTTGGCGACCGATCCCCCTGCCCGACAGCTGGCCAACAGTGTGGCTGAGCTGCGACGACTCAAGCAGCTGCCAGTGATCCCAGTCGGTAGTGCCTATCAGGCCGGGGCCACAGACTTCTACTGGAAGCCCACCGTGGCTGACCTGGTGAACTTCGACAGTGCCTGCCACACGCTGGAGCTGCCAGGTAACAGCTGGTGGTACATTCGAGATGTCTTCAAGTTCCCTATCTTCTGGGATGCGCTGCGAGCTATGGACTGGGGTGGGGCTGTGCCCCCGAACAAAACGCACTGGACCCAGGCCACAGCCACACAGAAGGACAGGATCCTGTTGCAGCTGGCCCAGGCTGGAAATCTGGTGGATGATGCTGGATATCTGAGGTGAGCACCATGGATCCAACGACCATCGAGTTCATCAAGCAGCTGGGGGATGTGGCGGATACCCTGGGAATGCTGGGTTTGATGTTCTTCCTGCTGCTGGTCTTCATCCAGGGTAAGATCCACTCCGACAAGAGTGTAGAGCGTCAGATTGCTCCCTACAAAGACAGGCTTCTGGCGGTGGACAATGGCTTTGGATCCCGATTGGAGCGGATGGAGGCTTCCGGGGTTCAGACCGAAGCCAATACCAAGCGCATGGCGGACTTCCTGGAGACCATGATCAATGACCAGAATGCCAGCCGTCAGCGCATGACGGAAGCCACTACCAAGCTAACCACCCTGTTGGAAACAGCACAGATTCAAATTCCTCGGAGGAGGAGATAGTCGCCAAGGAGGCGGCTCAACCCCATGTGCAGATTCCCCATGTTCCTCACGGCTCTGCTCGTTGTGTTCACCAGCTTGCTTCTGATCGCTGCAGCTCTGATGCAGGAGATCCCGGCAGCGGTGCTGACGATCATCGGCTACTTCGTGGCCATTTTGATGGGTGGCTTCGGGGTGCCGGTGATGGACTGGCTGAAGCATCTGCTGAACTTGTCTGGACTGGCGGCCTTGCGCTTTGTGCTGCTGGTGTCTGTCCTGGTATCGGGGATCGCCCTCTATCTGGGGGGAGCCTTGGTCGGGTTCACGTTTGACCCGGAGCACATCCTCGCCTTTGCTGGCCTGTTCCTGGCCACAGCGACATATGTGTACAAGGCTTTGAACCCGATACCCCAATCCTGAATACCCTGCTGACAACCCTGCTGCTGAGCGGGCTGATCCTCCTCCCAGCCCACCAGCAGCAGTACTCCTCCTGCCAATACGAAAGTCAGGCCGTCAAATGCAATGACGGTGATATCCACAATGGCTACTGGGCCAATGGGTGGTGGGTCCCAGCCCTGATCAGCCAGGAAACATGGTACACCCCGGCTCCCACCTACGCTGTGGGCCGGGCTGTGTGGTATGCTCCTGGTGTGATGGAGGCCAACATGTGGCTGCGCTGGGAGTGGGGCCAGATTCCTCTCCCTCCTAGCGACTATCTGGACGGTGTCTCGCTGATGTCTCCAGCGGACATCGGCAAGGTTGTTTGGCTGCGTGCCCCAGGCCGAGGCTGGGAGGGGCCATTTATCGTGGTGGACTGCGCTCAGCTGGATGATGAGTACTGGATCATCAAGCATCACAAAGAGATTGTGGAGGTCAGTTGGGAGACGGCACAGAGATGGGGAATGGACAGCCCGCTAGATGGGGTGGAGGTCGTTGTAGCCTCCAACCCATACAGTCTGTGGAGAGTTCTGGAGACTCACGACCAGCCGGTGGACTACCCCACCTGGTGGCTGGAGCGAGTCAGCTGGGAGTAGGTCCGGAGGCACCGAAGGAATAAGTTGTCTCTGTACGTCCCCCCTCGATGGTGCGCCTGCCGATGATGGCTCCATAGTCTCTTTGTAGCGTTTCCTGCAGACTAGTCATGTGCCGCTCCAGAGCTGCCGGCCCATTCCACAGCCACCGGATCTTGCTGTACTTCGCTATGGGAGAAAGAATGGCTGTCAGCTCTCCGGCTGAATGCGGCTGGCAGGATTCTGCCGGGTGAGTTCGGATCCACAGGCTCAGCAGATCGGTGAGGGGAGAGGCCTGCTGCAGAATGTACTCCTGGTGCTTGAGCAGACTACCTATTCCCTCTGCCAACTTCGGATAGTTCACCGCATTCCCGGCCCCTTCCAGCTGACTACAGAAGGATGTGAAATCTGCCAGGCGACTGCTGCTGGACATTTGGGGGGAGGGATTGGCCAGGATAGCGGCCACCACCTGATTCAGATAGTGCAGCAGGCTCAGCCAGATATCCGCCCGGTTGTCCTTGATCTTTCCCTGGACCATGTTCTCCGGCAGGGGATGAGCCAGCTGCTGCATCTCCAGCGGCAGCAGGCGGGTGAACAGTGTCTCCTCGGTGAAGGGAAGATTGACAGCAGTCAGGGCCACATACAAATTGGGGTGAGTGTGGTGCACCGTGTTGGTGGTGTAGAGCTGCCGCTGCTCGATCTCGCTGCCGGTGGCCACTCGGTTCAGTACATCTGCCAGGCCATGAACCTTGGTCTTCTCCAGATTGTCCAGCACCAGGAACTTGTGGGCACTCAGGCTGGCTCGCAAAGCATCTGGCTTGTCTCCGATAGGCTCCAGCACATCGGCATTGGGGTTCTCCAGCACCCACAGAATACGTCTCATGGCACTGGTCTTGCCGCTGCCGGGGCTGCCCAGGCAGCAGAGTATGGGCCGGGTTGGCATGATCTCGGGAAAGAAGAAGGAAAGGATCCAGGCTTTGAGAAGCTCCTGCTGCTGCTCCGGACTTGCTGGGGCATCGCTACTTTCCTCGAAGGACAAATCGTTGACCAGATGCTCCCAGGCATCCACTGTGGAGGGTAGTGAGGGATTCAGCACTACCGGATCTAAGCTCAGTGACTGAAACATCAGACCCACATCCCCATTGTAGGCTATGGAGATGCTGATCCCGTCCAGAACGTAGACCTCTTCTCCATCCAGATGAACATACAGCCTACCGTTCTCAGCATCCCAGCTGGATCGGCGATGCACCTGAACGATCTCTGCCTCGTCATGGAATTTGGTCATCAACTCATGCTGCACCAGAACAGCGAAGGCCTCTTTGGTATTCAGTCCGAACAGGGACAGCATCTGGCTATCCCACTCGGGTCCAATTGTCTCCAGAATTCGGTGGTCCTCATCTCTGTACCAGAAGATCTCTCCGTCCGGAGTCTGAATGGGAGTTCCTAGCTCAGCCAGGTTGTTCATGATGAACCGGGAGGAGGATCGGACTCGCAGGAAAGAGGGAGCCTTGCCGGTGGTGCGGATGGAATCCAGCTGCAACACGGTGTTGGTGGAGGCACCCTGACCAACCATGGATGTCAGACTGGCCATAGCTTGGGGTGAGAGCATCTTCAGCAGCAGGCTGGCTCCGGCTACTTCCTTGCCCTCGGCGATGGAGAGATAGGTGTCCTCCACGCAGGCCAGTCGATTGCCGATATCGGTGTCGCCCGCCGCCCGGCAGATCTCTTCCATCACCTGCCGAGCCTGCTCCAAGCGCCAGCCGCTGTTGGCCAGGTAGCCGCTCAGCCCGAGGGCCAAATTGTGGCGCTCCCCCTCAGTCCACAGCCCGGTGAATAGGTTCCCTACCTGTTCTACCAGGTCATTGGCTGAGCCAGCCTGCACAAGCCGAGCAACCTGCTCCGGGGTCACCCGTAGCCTCAGGGTTTCCTCGGCGGGCAATTCCCCCCAATCCCCCCCTATTCGTACGAATCGGCTGCGATCCCTGGTGACGGGGTGCTCCCCCAGGGGGAGTTTCATCAGATTGCCATACGGGCTGGTGGGAGTGAGAGCTTCCTGCTTGGGGAAGCATTCCACATGGTCCGGCCCGGTAGCTGGCAACCCGAACCGCTTGCGAACGGAGTCAGTTATCAGCTTGGCCTGGCTGGCCGGAATGGGCTGCTGGAAGAACAGAAAGATGTGGTATCCCTTGCTGCCACTCCACTCGACCGCATGCGGAACTTGCTGCGATGTCAGGAAGGATGTGATCTGCTGCGTGTAGCTGCGGGCCAGCGGGGTGTCACGGCTGTCCACGTCCCAAGCCAGCCACTGTACTGTTGAATTGGGCAGCAGCTGGTAGCAGCCCAGAATGATCTCCCCGGCCAGGTGCTGCTCCACCAGCTGCTCAGTGAGTGGGGTATCCACGGGCCGATAGGCTACCGCCTGGCCGTCGAACGACCCCACAGCGTAGTTGCTGTGGCCCTCTCCGAACAGCTCCAGCAGAGAAGAGGCGATGGTCATAGTTCTTTGACCTTGGCTAGATCCCCGTAGCTGGGACCGATCTTGATATCGGTGAAGAACGGGATGTCCAGCAGGTCCGGGACTTCCATCAGGTGAGCTAGGTTGCGACTGTGGTCTCCAACCTCTGCCTCTGGAATCTCGAATAGGATCTCATCGTGGATGATGTCCACTATACCTCCACAGCTGTTCCTGCGAAGGTACTCGTCCGACCGTATCACCGCTACACTCAGCAGGTCTGCGCAGCCGCCCTGGATTAGAGCGTTGGCAGCCTTGTACATGAACATGTCCAGCTCTTCTCGCCAGATGCGCCCGCTCCAGTAGCGGACAAAGCCATTAGCTCGACACTCCCTGGCAACCTCTCGCAGCCAGGGCTGGACACGGGGGAAGGCTCCCCAGTATTGATCGGTGACTCCGTAGGCTTGCTCCTTGGTCATGTTCAATCGGAACTGCAGCGAGCCGGTGGTCATACCGTAGATCAGACCGAAGCCGATGGTCTTGCTCCACTCCCGATGGACATCATCCCGCAGACCCCATACCATGAAAGCATTGTCGGAGTGAATATCCCTGCCGGCCCGGAGGCTCTCCAGCATTTTGGGTTCCCTGGCCAGTACCCCGAACATGCGCATCTCCATCTGACGGTAGTCTATGGATACGAAAACGTGGCCAGGACGTGCCACCAGCGCCTTGCGGAGGTTGTACTCCTCCACTCGGCGCTGGACATCATCGCTGAATACAGAGGTGACTGCACGAGAGCGGATCTCGCTGGGGATGTTCTGAAGATTAGGTTCCTTGGAGGCGAGTCGTCCCGTGCGGGTGCCGGTGAGATTGAGATTGGTATGAACCACTCGGTCCTCGGAGCAGAACTTCCTATAGTCCATCAGGTAGTCTTTCAGCTTATCGATCTCTCGCAGATGCAGCACCAGCTCGCCCAACGGGTGGTGCGCCTTCTCCATTAGGATGAAGGAGTCAGTCAGGGTGCTGTTGTACTTGCCATTGATAGCGAACTTGGTTCTGTCCACCCCATCCTCATCCGCAAAGGGGTTGACGGGTCGCTCCCATCCATAATCATCGTACAGAGCCTTGCTCAGCTTCTGATGGCTACGCCAATTGAAGCCGGTGGAGTTGCCATAGGCATCGGTGTAGCCTATCTCATCGAACAACCTCTGCTCCGGAGCTTTGATGTCCTCGGACAACCGTGCCAGCGCACGGTTGATAAACTCCGGGCTGCTCTGGATACCTCTGCGCTCGATGCGCCACAGCAGCTTGAGGTACTCCATCTCCTTGCGGAACAGGTTCCACAGCCGCAGTTCTACCGCCTTACGCACCAACAGCTCGGCCAGGTCATAGGTCACCCGAGCATCGTTGATACAGTAGTCAGCGATATTCTCTAGCGGCCACTCCCAGATGGGGCGGTTGGGGGCGGTGGTGACATGATGCCGCTTGCTGTTCGCTCCGAGAAAGGTTCTCTCCAGCTGATCCAGCTTCTTCTGCAAGCGGCTGTCTACCAGATGCGCCAGGACAGCGGTATCAATCAACTTCCAGTCGGTGGTAGCAGGGTCGATGCCCAGCATGTGGAGATCGAACTTCAGGTTCTGGCCTATGACTGTTGTTCCGGGAGCCCAGGCTGTCACTGCCTCGATGGCAGCCGCACGAGTGCTGGTCTTCTGGGCCGGGAGGTAGCCTGCCAGCCCGGCATCGGGGCACCACAGACCGTAGCCGATGATGTGGTTCTTGTACCACAGCAGGCCGTTGGTCTCAGTGTCCAGGCTGACTCGCAGACCGGAGCATCGAGCCACATCCTCCGGCTTCAGCCGGTTGGCAAATGTGACCTTTTCCTCGTTATAGTCATCGTTGAGAATAGGGAGAAAGGGCTGCTCCTCAGTTGGTCCTCTGCTTCGCAGGCGACGTTTCCCAATAGCGGATGGCGATGTCGCAGCCCGCTTCCTTGATGTCTTTGTCGGCATAGGGATCTCCATCCATGTGCTGCAAGCTGTGCATGTAGCCATGCAGACTCTTGACCTGGTCATCATCCTCGAAGACAACCTTCTTCAGCCCATCCAGCACGGCCTTGAATAGGTTGTCCAGGTCGCATCGGCCTACCTTGCTGCGGTAGAAGTGAACCGTGACTGTAGCATAGCGGGTCATCAGCGGCAGGAAGATGTCCATCCCCCCGGCCTCCTGCCTGGCGGCCAGGGCTGTGCCGGAGATGTTCTCCTGCCAATCAGCCACCCGTTGACTGATGCGACTGTGACCTCGCCCGCTCCCGAAGCGGAATGACTGCTTGGGAACCGGCTCACCGGGGACCCAGAAGGCCAGGACGGTCATGGCTGACGCTTCTCGGGCATCCACACGCAGGGCCGGTCGAAGCTGGCCCGGTAGCCACACGGCTCCCCCCGCTCGTACGGGGCAGCGATCAGGCTGGCAACCTCCACCCCCATGTGCAGCTCAATGAGCCTGCGCATGTCACGGAGAACAGATTGCCACTCGCCCGGTGCTGCCTGACAGCACATCCGCTGCGGGTAGATAGTCTGCAGCGTCCGCAGGGAGCAGTCGAAGAACAGACTGGTCAGGATGTTGGTAGGAAGTAAGCCTCGGGCAAACTCACCGGGTACATCTCGCTCTAGCAGCTGGACATAGCTCTTGATGGAACTTCTGGCGGCCTGGGCATACATCTCCAGCTCCTCGCCCTTGGCAGCCTCATGCACTGCCAGCACCCGATACAGGTTCTTCATGCCGATGAAGCGCATGCTCTCCTGCGCGAAACTGGTTCCCACCCGGTAGCGCACAATCTGGTGCGTGAAGGCACGGGTGACCCCTTCGATGAGCCAGATGAAATGGATCATCTCCAGAGGGTTCTGCAGCTTGGTACGGACGATGTCAGTCAGCGCCAAGCGGGTCTCCTCCTCAGTGGGCGGCTCGGCGCTCAGGTGGCCGCTGTAGGTCTTGGTCACCTGTGCCATGGCCCGTCGTGCCTCGGTGCTGCCGGAGATAAGGGTCACCCGGCCCGCCGGAGGCCTGACAATCTGGATAATGTAGGGTCCGAACTTGTCGGACTGCTCCTGGAATTCTGCCAGCACGGTGGCTGTCACAGGTAGGCTGTCCATCAGATTGCCAATTCCGTCAGGATGGCTTCCAACGTCATCCGGGCTTGGCCCTGCGTCGGCAGCACAGCGTTCTCAACCCGCTGGATAAGTTTCAGATCGAATCCCAGCTCGCTCTGGCTATCCAGCACAGCGTAGATATAGGTGCGTTTGCTCTCCACCAAGAACGGGTTGGTGTGCTGGAAAGTCACCATGAGCTGTGCCAGCTCGAATGGCAATTCAGCCAGCTCCTCCTTCACACTATCCACGTGGCATCCGATGTGACTCAGCACCGGCCTGGAGAGACGACCGCCATCTCGCTGGTCCAGCCAGCTGGTGTTCTCATCATAGTCCAGCAGCTCGAATTGGATCCCAGCCTCTTCATTGAAAGCCAGCCGGGCGGTAATCGGTTTCGGGGAGATGGACCCATAGACACATACCATCCCGGTGGCATGATCCTCTGTCCACTGTCGCATGCCAAAGATCCTGTTCATATAGTGCAGATTGATGGGACGATACGTTCCGAAGAAGGCGATCTGTTCTATCTTCATGTCACGCTCCGTAGGGAAGAACACAGCCGGATAGGGACACATGCCGCTCTTTCTCGCTGAGCAACCAGTACATGAACTTGGCAACCTGGTAGGGATCGGTCTCCTTGCCAGCCACTAGAGCATTGGCCTGATACTGCTGGGCATACTCCGAGGTCCAGCCACGGACCCGCTGCACCTGCTGCTCGATGTCCTCGCTCATCCCGGTGCCAGTCATCTTGTTGGGGCTGATTCCGAACACCGTGATGCCATGGCGCTTGGTCAGCTCCCTGGCGAGCTGCAGTGTCACCATATGCAATGCCGCCTTGCTTGCGTTGTAGGCTAGGCTGGCGGTCATGGGCATGTGGCTGGCATTGGAGATAACGTTGCAAACGGTTCCCTCGGCAGCCTTCAGCGCCGGCAGCAGGAACTTGGTGAGCAGCCACGGCGCACGGGTGTTCACGGCCATGGTCTCCTCCCAGACTGCCAGTGTCAGACTCTCCAAATAATCGATCTTGTTGACCCCGGCGCAGTTGATCAGCACATCCACATTTCCGGCTGGTCGGATCATCTGTGCCATTCGAAGGATGCTGGTCTCATAGCGAAGATCGCAATTGTGGCGATCCAGTTCCCAAACATGCCATTCGTGGGTAGCTTTGAATTGCTCGGACAGTAGTTTCCCCAGCCCACTCTCGGATCCGGTGATGACTACGTTCTTCATCCCACACCGGCCCAGTTCTCTTCCTCCAGCATCATCAAGGCGATGTTGGCGAAGTTGTGCGTGTCCACCAGAACGTTGCGAAGCAGCTCCTTCTGCTTTGCTTCCTGCCACGGAGGAAGGTTCTCCCCCCGCCGCAGCACCAGCGGCTTGAGCCGGTTGACGCACCCGATCAGCTCGGCACAGATGCCGAGCAGGCCGATCTGGGTGAAGGCATCCTCATACACGTTGTTGCGGTCGGTGAAGACATCCAACCCTTCCTGGCACATCCGGGTGAACTGAAGTGCCCGCATGACTCGAGCGATCAGATGCTCTGGAGGATTGCTGGGAACATCCCTCCAATTTCTTCCCCTGAGGCTCATGGCTTGGCGGGCTTCCTCAACTGCTCCTCTTCCTCGTATGCGTGCGATTAGCTCTTTTGTCCACATGGTTTGCCTCCTGGCATAATCTCCGGATAGGACTTCCACATCTCATACAGGCTCACCGCCTTGCGGATCAGGGGCGGGTCAGGCACAATGGCCCAATTGTAGCCACGGGTCGGGACCAGCACCCGCAGCTGATTGTGGCTGGTGCGCAGGTGAATATCAGGGTTGTCGTCCACCAGGACAACATCCTTGTTCACCGCTGCCAGATCCAGGGTGATGGCGATGCGCCCATCCGCTGTGAAGTACAGCCGGTCCGGCAGGATGCCCTGCGCCTTGAGCCACGAATATGTATCATACCAAACCCGTGGAATGGTGGTGGTGCGGGCTGTGGTCACCACCAGCCTGGCATCGGATGTGCCAGCTCGCCATTCCCTCACCAGCTTCACCGTGTCCTCGAAGGGCGGCAGGCTGGCGAAGCCGCCATCCCGCTCGAAGTCCTTCTTCCAGCGGGAGTAGGCTGCATAGCTCCATCCCATGTCGATGTCCAGGGACAGACTCCGCTCCGGATCCGACATACCGCTGCCAGCTCGCAGATGGACCCATTCCAGGAATCCCTTGCGCCAGTCGGCCACAACCCCATCCAGATCCAGCACCAGCACATTGCTGTCTATGATGGGTGGTCCGAACTCCTGCTGCTGCCGGTATTCCATCACCTCGCTCTTGTACTGCACCCAGTCCAGCATCTCATTGAGGCTGAAGCCAAAGTTCTGAAATAGGCAAAGAACATATTTCTGCAGATCTGCCAGCTCCAGTGCCAGACTGGTCAGCTCTATGTCCTCTCCCATCTCGGAGCGGTGAACCTTCCAGTTGATCTCTCGCAGCACCTCTGAGATTTCAGCGGTGAGTCCCAGGAGGTAGATCTTGGCCCACTCCTCCGAGTCCATTGCATCACGACTGGCCTTCAACCGTTTGTTGTAGAACAACTGTGCATCCCATACTTCTGGAAGAGAGGCGGTCACAGCTGCTCCTCCTCTTCTCCCCGGTTCTTCAGCACCTTGGTGACCTGGCCGTAGGCGGCATGGCTCAGCAAGCCTCGGTCCCACCGGGCATGGCGGCCCACCAACACCACATTGCGGGCGACTCCACGGGTGAAGGGCCGGGTGGTCGGGTGCATGTCGGGGAACTTGCGCACCGTCCAGAGGTGCGACGGCCACAGTCCCGGATGGGGTGTGATGTCCTCTGGGAATTCGATGTGCATGGCTCCGAAGCCAATCGTCATCCGAACCCACTCGTCCAGTGTTCCGTTGTAGATGCAGGTCACCCGCTTGTCGGAGACGAGTAGAGGTCGTCTGTAGATCGGGAAGAACACCGGAGAACGCTGAATGCGCTTGCTCTGATCCGTGGGGAAGGTCTGCAACACCAGATCGTATTCATGCGCCAGCTGCTCCACTCCGGCATCCCGCAGGATACCGCTGTTGGTCCAGTCGTCGAAGTTGTCCCAGAGCAGATTCAGTGCCTCCGGGACATAGCCAGTTTCCACCCGGCTGATGGTAGGGAAGCTGCTGTCGAAAGTCTCGTGCCACATCTTGCCGCTGTACAGCTCGGCATTGCCCAGACCAACATAGGTGATCTCGATCTCCGCTCGCTTGAGCATTCGATCGGGGATGGATCCGGGCAACCAGTGCAGCCAGAAGGCTCCGCTAGGGTAGGCAGGTCGCCCGCTGGCGAAGACTACAGGGGTTTCCCCGCTGTCAATACAGGCCCTGTAAGCGTAGGCGGCAGCAGGGCCGTTTCCGAGTATGGCGATTTTCATGGGATTGTTTCCTCTATTCTCTTAGCCCGAGGAAGGGAGGCCGTTCCGACGAACGGCCTCCTTGTCCTCTGTGGGGCTGGACTTAGAACGGGATATCGTCTTCCGACCCACCCGGAAGCAGATCGGGTGACTCGCCCAGCGGTCCGGGCTCAACCACCGGCAGCTTGCCACCGAGTGGATCCACGATTCCAGCCGGGAAGATGGCATCGATCTCGGCCTTGGGCCGGTCGTTGTACTCGGTCTCCAGCACGTGGACCTTGATAAGCTTGCCGAGGTACTGGCTACCTCGTGCCTCGCCCTCGGGGGCAGCTTCGACAGCATCCAGGAATTCATCCATTTTCCAGCGGGCGGCGGGGGTCAGCGAGATGCGCAGGGGCAGCTCACGACCGTTGTCGGGAGAAGTTTCCTCGACGACTACGGTGTACTCCCAGTAGTCGCCCTTGGGCCCAGTCTTCTGGATCATCTCGGTCAGCCGGGCATAGTGAAAGCCAGCGGCGACAGGCCCACGCTTGAGGGAAACGGTTGACTCAGACATTGTTGCTCCTCGTTTGTAGAATGGATCGTCGGTTATGCGACGGATGCTCTGGCTGTTCTTGGACAAGGCTACTCTGTTGCCGGTGTGGCAGTCTCCTTGGGCATCTCCGCCCACTCCGCATTGGCGGCCTGAACCGCCGTGTCCATCAGTGCGCCGGACTGGCGATAACGCTGCACAATCGCAGCCCAGGCCTGGAACTGCGGAGCCTGCTCGATGGGCATGTCCGGGCCGAAGGGAGACAGCGCCATCAGCTTGACCAGATGCTTCATGGTTGCGGACGCACCCAGTGTGCCGCTGCCAATCAGCACCGGCAGCAGGAAGGCCAGCCGCTGTTCGTTGATGTTGGGGGCGGCTCCTTCCTCCAGCCATTCAGCCACAGCCCGCCCGAATTCCTCTCCAGGGGATTCGAGAATCTTGTCCTGGAACTTGCCAGTGCGATCCTTCAGGACTCGGGCCAGGTGGTCGGGCGAGATCTCGATCAGCAGGTCAAACTCATACTCGATGCCCTTGCCCTCCTCTGGTGCCAGGCCAATGCGCAACGGAGCCTTGCGACCATCCTTGTCGGTCTGGAAGGTCCACTCCGTTTTGCTTCGCATGGTGGCGATGATGTGGCCGGGGTAGTTGAGCAGCGCATCGATGAACTTCTGCTGCTTGGGAGTGCCCTCGCTCCAGGCTGCCCAGGTGTTGCCACCGAACTTAGCACGGGCCAGGCGCTCCACCTCATCGATCAGCTCTCGCCAGCCGTGGGTCAGGCTGTCGATGATGAGCACACTGTACCCGGCTACAGCCGCAGCCTCGATGGCACGGATGTAGCCAGCTAGCGTTCGATCCTCTAGCAGCAGCGTGTCGAACTCGAAGCGATCGCTGTACTTGCTGGCGCTGCCTCGCTCCGTGTCGATCAGAGCGACACGGCCACCGATGCCCTTGGCCATGCGCAGAGCAGTGAAGGTCTTGCCGCCACCACTCGGCCCGAACAAGGCCAGGCGCAGCTTGGCAAGGGTCTTGACGGCCTTGGTGAACACTAGATTCGTCATGATGTTTCCGGCTCCTTTGTTCCGGTTTCTTGTGAGGCTATGTCGTGGAGATCGATCACATCGTAGTGGCCAACAGTCGATGCGCCGTAGCGAGAGGGGTTGAACAGAGCAATGTAGACCTTCTTGTGATACGCTACCAGGTCGGCCAGGATCCAGACAGAGACGACCCGGCCAACTGGAACCAGCACATCCAGCTCTGGATCATAGTCCACCAGAGCCTGGGCCAGTCTGTTCCGCACCTGGGTTAGACTACGATCAGAGGGGCCGGTCATGTAGACAATTCTGTCGGCGATCTCCTCCAACGCAGCGAAAGACCAGCGGCCCTCCTCCACGACGTAGGCGGTTCTGTAGTGTGTCTTGGTCATGCGGGTTGGCTCCTGGCTGGGCACCAAACGTGCCCGGTTGGTACTTCACGATCGTAGCTGATGGTCACATTGAGTTCCTTCGATAGCTCCTCCTGTACGGATGGCGGAAAGTCTTCCTGGGGGTTCAGCGTCAAATGCAGCACGCCGGTTTGATCCCTGAGTTTGTGACGGAAGTAGGCTGTGGCTTGGCGAATGGTTTGCGGCAGCATGCGAGGAGACCACAGCATGCCTTCCTGAATGAGCCGGTTGCCATTCATGCTCGCACCAGCCGGACAACCCTATGGCCCGCCGTCACACAGGGATGCTCCTGGCCGGTTGCCTGGTCCATGTTCCAGGAGGGAGCGGAAGCGGACCAGCTCTTCTTGCAATGCTGGCAGTACAGGTGGACGATGATATTGCGGGTGGCAACACGAGGAGGAGGAAGCCTTGTGGCCGGCATTGTAGGGCTATTGTACCTCGGCTTTGAGAGTTTGGCTAGTGCGGAGCAGGGACTGGTGCCGCAGCAGAAGATGCCAATTCCCCAGCACCACTCCAGTGGCCTTGCGTTTGTCCCTGAAACTTTCAGGCAGCAGCTCCAGGCGGTAGAACGGGCTGGTGAAGACCCTGGCCTGCCATTTGCCATCGTTCCTGGCGGATACCTGGCCGATCCAGATGGCTCCAAGGAACACATCCTGTATGCCACGGCCCACCTTGCGCACTCGCAGCTGGTCTTCCCTCTCGCCATGGTAGCGGGTGACGGCCACGATATCTCGCCAGGTGTCCTTTAGCTGTGTATGCAGCTCCTCCCGGTTGGAGGCCTCGATGTACTGCGGGCGGAAATCTCCCCTTCGAAGGATCACGTATCGGTGCGGTCGTTTTAGGGTCCCCAAAGGACAGCTCCTTTCGTCTAGGAAGAGCAGGGATTGATTCCCTCTGAGACTGGCCCGAGGCGGCTCGGGCCAGTGATCACAGGGAACCAGGCCTTACTTGGGAGGAAACTCCTCTCCCACAGTCAGGTCGGGATTGTGAGACTTCGGCATGAGAGGACCCTTGGCCCGCAGAACCACCTGCAGTAGCCAATCCCAGGCGATGATCCGATGGCCTTCCGGACTGACACCAGGATGCTGCTCAGCGATGCGCCAAAGGTTGACCAGACTGCCACAGAGATCCTCTCCAGCCACAGGGGAAAGGGGTTTGGACTCTGGACGGGTCCGTGGTTCAGGCAAAGGGATCTGATGCGGAGTAACATTCATGGAATAGCGATAGAGTTTCTTGCTCTTGTCCACAGTCAGCATCCCTCTACGGACTCCCTCCACGAGCCAGTTGGAGACGGTGTTGCTGGCTTTGACAGGGGAGAGACTACCAGCCAGCATGGGAACCGTGATGAACTTCTTCTTCCTCTTGTTCCCAAAGAATTTCTGGATGGTATCAGAAATGGGAACCCAGGCCTTATCCGTCAGCGGCTGAGTCATTTATTCTGCCTCCTCCTGGGGAACTCGAACCGGGGGCCGGGGTGCTACCATCACTTGAGTATGTAGTAGGATGACCGGTTGAGTCGAAGTCGGAACCACCAACTTTGCTCTGAACCAAGCTTGAGCAAAGCATTGCAGTAGCCCGTGCTGAGTCCCGTTTCCAGATGCAACTGCTCTGCTGTGATGGCTCCGTATTTGACCATATGCCGAAGGATGGTTGCCTTCCACTTTCTCTCTACCAGGACAGGATCCAGAAACTTCTTCTTGACATGTTCTGATGTCTCATTCACTGTGAATTTTCCTCTTGGGAATGAACTCGAACCGGAGGCCTTGGCGCCGCCATCGCTTGGGCATGCCGCTCGGAGCAGAAGTCCTTGCGGCTACCCTGCAGCAGCCGACCACAGAACCCGCAGTGCGAGTAGGGCGAGAACGGTTTGGCATCGTTCATGTAGATCGGTTCATGCCTCGGAGCCATGCTTCCTCCCTGTGCCATTAGGTGCACGGTAGTGCACGCTATGCTCCCGGTAGGCTTGGCGCAGCTCTCTCCAAGCCGCCCGGCCCAACCACCGCCGCACCAGTCGTAGGTGCAGGCTGGTGAAGTGTGGGCCATGGCTAAGCACCGGGGTGCCGTGGTGGCCCAGCTCGTGCAGCAGTGTGGCCGGGTTGGCCCGGCTCTTGGGGAGATCGATCACCCCGGCTCCTCGGTAGAAGGCTCTGCGTCCCTTTATCGGGCGCAGCTCCACCGTCCAGCCACGGCCAATGTTCTTGGCCCACCACCTGCTGGCCACGATCCGGTTGCAGTAGTTCTGTGCCCAGGCCAGCCAGTCAGGGGCGGTGTGAACCTCGGTGTAGTGCCACCGGAGACTCTGCTCGGCAGCGTACACCCGACTGCGTTGGGAGTCACGGGGATGGCGTATCATCTATGAACCCCTCGTCAATCCCGTGCTCCAGAACCTCTCTGCTGATCTGCTCCACCGATGTGGTGGGATGACCGGTTGAGTCGAAGCGGGAAGAGATATCTCCCTGCAGCTCCTCATACAGCCGCCTGGCCGTTTTGGATTCTGGCCCTGCCCGCTGCAGCAGCCACAGCAGCAATTGCTCAATGCTCCACAGGCGATACTCGTTATCCAAGGCTTCCTCCTCCCAGCACCAGCTCTCGGGCCGGGGTGAGTGCCTGGTGCCAGTCGTCCATCCCGGCATCCTTGGCAATCTGGTGCGCTGTGGCCATCACCAGCGCCTGCTCCGAGTCTTTCATGCGGAGCAGCAGGGCGCTCTCCCGGTCGATGTTCTGCTGACGGAAGTGGCGCCGCTTGAGGTAGTCTGTGCCAGCCATTGTTGGCCTCCTTGTGTCGGGCCGGTTTGCCCACCAGGACGGCAGAGCATTCTCTGCCGCCCAAGGTCGGTCAACCGACAAGCGACACGCCCAGAGTCAGAATCCCTTTCCGGCACTGGGTAGCGTCTCGCAGATGGTTAATAGGTCGTCTCGGATTCCTTCCAGCTCCATGGCCACCAGGGCGGTGGCCTCAGCCTGCGAAATAGCCACAATCATCTTGCGGAGATCAGAGACAAAGGGTTTGTCTCCTTCCAGACTTTCCTTGAGACCTAACATGCTGCGAGCGATTGCCTGCGCCTGTAGATATGCCGATGATTGTGCCATTGTGTGGGACCCTCCTTTAGGGGTCAATGCTCTGCCTCAGGCGGTTGACTTCGAGGAGGTGCCTGAACACTCTCCACTCGTTGCGTAGGCTTTGTAATGGGTGATGGTGGAAGGAACCGTTCTCCTTCCCTAGTCGGAGCAGATGCGGCTTCAGCCACTCACCGTGATTCTCATACCACAGCCACAGGTAGGCTGATACCTGGATACGATGGGTTGCATAGAGACCTTTGCTGGTCTTGAAGTCCACATAGCTCGGCAGACCATCGAGACCTACAACCCAGTCCAGTGTTCCGCCAAAGCGGAACCGCTCGCTCACCAGACTGATCTCATTGCCAACCGTGGTGTACTCGTGATGACTGAGCCAATCGAGGAAGGCCTCATAGCCTCGCCGGGCACCGGCCTGCTGCTCACCGGTCCATTCATCGTAGTTGATCTGGAACGGGCCGGCAGACGGAGGAACCAGGTGCTGCTGAATCATCAGATGTGTTAGTGTTCCGATGCTCCCAGCCTTATCACGGGCGGCATAGAGATCCTGACCTGATCGGCCTTGCTTGTAGGCCCAGGCTATCAGGGGCTGTTTGTCCCCGCCCCAGTTGTCCCCAATGACCTTGGTGACACTCGGAACCCGTTCACCCTTCACAGTGTAGAGTGCATGTGCCATAACGAAGTAGCCTCCCTGGTTGAGTTGCCTACCAGCACCCCGGAAGTATAACCCTCCGGGGCGCAGGGTTGGCGGCTCAGCCTCCTGTGGCCTTGGCGATAGCAGCTAGGGCGAAGGCTATGTCTTCGCATACCGGAGCATGGTCCTGCCGGACGGCGAAGGTCGTCAGGCGATTGAGCGCCTCCAGCAATTCCTCGTGGGCATTGCAGGCTCGCACGATGAAGGCAGCGTCGGCCTCTCGGTGGTCTGGCTCGTCCTTGAGCATGGCAGTCTCAAGCACCTGAGCCACGAGCAGGCGGCGAGTCCCCTGGACAGAGATGATTTCGCTTCCTGCCTCGTAAGTCCAGGGTACCGGTGTGTGCTGTGTCACGTTAGTCTCCTTGTAGAGGGCTATCGGGCCGGTATGCCCGCTGCCGCCTACCTCGCAGGGAGATAGGCGGTGTGCCGGCAGACCTGCTAGTTGCCTCGGGTGTCTGGTCCCTTGTGCTTGGCGGGGTTGTAGTCCGCCTCGCACACAGCTCCGGCGAAGGAGAAGTGGCGCCATTCGCCAGCGCCGAACCACTCGCCGCATTCCGAGCAGCGAACCTTCTTCTCGGCGATGCGGCGAATCCACTCATCGATGTCCGGGGGGATCGTCTCAAAGTCCCCAACGTGGGTGTTGAAATTGGCTTCCCACAGGCACATGTCCCCTTCCATCACGACCACCTTCAGCGCCGGGTGGCCGAAGATGTCGTCGATGAAGAAGTGATTGTTGTCCCACCGGTAGCCGGTGTGCGCCTTCACACCCATGCGCATTACTTCCATGGAATGGCGCAGCTGTCCCATGGACAGCTTCTTCTGACGCCATAGGCGGGGCGCACTGGAGCTGAAATGGATCTGCGGCTCGAAGTACCCGAGCGTGCTCGTGGCCTCGATCATCTGTCCGGTTGCCATTGCTGTGTCTCCTTGTGAAAGGGGTCGTGTTACCCACCCTGCCGCCGACCCTGTGCGGTCCACAGGAGGGAAGTTCGGCAGCAGGCGGAGGTCACGACGGGTGACGCTCGCTGTAGGTCTTCATCCAGTGCCCGAGGATCTTCCGAGCGGATGTCTTAGGGATGTCGAATTCCTCGGCCACATAGGGGGCTGCTCCGAACATGTTGGTCACACCGCTCTCTCGCAGCGTGTCCAGGTACACCAGCATCTCGTCCAGCTTCTCCACAGGGTATCCCAGTTCATTGTCCATTGTGGTCTCCTTGTGCGAGGGCCGGTGCGCCCACCAGCGCCGCCTTCCTTATAGGAAGGAGGAGCAGGGTTGGAGCATCGTCTAGTTGCTGTCGTGCTCGGGCAGGACAGCCATACGGGCCAGAGCAATCAGGGAGGCGAGATCGATCGTCATCGAGCGCCCACCCTCTCGATTTAGGTGGATATTGATCTCACCAGCCACCCCAGCATTGTCCAGCCTGGTTCCGGTGACGAGGGCGGTTACACCCTGCTCGTCCGGCTCGTGCATGTCATATCGGCAGGCAGAGGTCACGAACCGAAGCTTGCGCAGATCTCCAGCGAACAGATCAATTTCCCAATTTTTCATGGCGGCCATTATAGGCTCCTTTGTGTGCTCCGGTTTGAGCGGTTCAGGGCGGAGCCTTCCTATTATAAGGAAGGCCACACCCATGTACAGCTCAATCGTTCATGACAAACAGATGCGTCGCTCTCTCGGGACCGGGCAGTGTGTGATACCACATGCCTGCAGCAGCACCGTCAACCTCCACAACCTTGCTGGCCCACACCAGGATGCCCACACCATCCTCACGCAGAATGGTGATTGTGTCGGGCCACTCACCGGGGCGGAGGCCAGCATCAGAGGCGTCGATCTCCAGCGTATTGTCGGCGATCAGGGTGCAATCTGACTTCTGAATTGCGTTCATCTGTCATCTCCCTATTGTAAGGAAGGACCGGGCGAACTCCCGGTCGGCACAGCAGGAAGGGGATTAGTGGACCAACGAGGTCACAATGCCGGGATGCCTCGGTGGAAATCTCTCCTGCTGCCCCGACCGGGGAGCACCGCCCATGCGACAGCGTCGCAAGGTTGGGTGGTGCTCTTCCCAGTCGTATTCGTATTGCGCCACCCTACTCGGGTCGCACCCCTCGGCTCTGCCAGCCGGGCCACTGCTCTTTCACGGGGCCGGTCTCTGGAAGTCCTGCTGTCGGGGTTTGGCTCCGGTCGGTTGGTCGCCGGGGCCATTCTTCTGGCCGCTGTCTCCGCCTGGCCTCGCCGGGCTTCGGAGTCTGCGGGTTGGGTTGGGAAGGTTCGTCCCCGGTTTCGGGGTGGTCCCTGCGCCCGTGTAGATCGGGGTCTGGCGGGCGGGGTTATGCATTCATTGTAGCCTGAAATGAGCCTGAACGCTATAGTACTGCAGTACTATTTTACACCAATTCCCCCTTGTAAAGGGACTTCCATTGAACCCAGCACAGCAGCCGACCCTTGGTGGTTCGAAGGTGGAAGAAAGGGCCGTAGGCTTGCGTCATGATGGCTTGGGCCTGGCGGGTGTACTCGTCCCGGTCACCCGTGGCAGCGATGCCGCCCGGTTGGTACTTGGGGCCGTGCATGGCCACGGGGACATCGCTGTGAATCATCCATGGGCCACAGCCTCCCTTGATCACCATTTTGATGAGCAGATCGTAGTCCTCAAGGACATGGAGTTGGGTGTTGTATCCTCCGGCTCGGATAGCCTTGCTCGGAGACACTGCTACTACCTGCTGTCCCATGCCACCCTGATGAATGTGACAGCCGGTATTTGGCTTCATGCCTAGGAACTTCTGGTACAAGCCAATAAAGGCTCCCACTCCGGAGATCTTGCCTTCCTCTACAACCTCGCATAGATCTCCTAGATTGCTAGGGGTGCGGTGATCATCATCCACCTGGACAATGCTATCACAGCCGGCAGAGGCAGCATGCTCCAAAATAGCCTGCCGAGCAAAGGCAATGCCTCGATTGCTCTCAGACAAAACCAGGATCTCGGCTTCTCCCGGATGGCCTGACATGGCTAGGAAATTCTCGTACAGGTCCCTCTCCTGAGATTCCACAGCAAGCCAAACGGGAATGCCAGATCGAAGCCAACTGAACAGATTGCTAGCAACGGCCTGTGGCCGGGATCGGCTGGCTACATATATTCGTCTCATGGCGGCAGCACGCCGATGTCATTGCCCGGTGGGTTCATGGATCCCTCCAGTAGGGGTTGGGCCAGCCCAGCCACGGGCCATAGGGTGGGGCCAACCCGCTATCATAGCCGACGACCAAGTTGCGAATTGACACCGTGCAGAACTCCGGGCGGCTACACGGCGTGGGCCGGGTCAGCATGATGCTGAAGCCTCGATCCTCCATCTGCCACAACTCCACACTGCGCCAGCTCGCCAGCGATGGTTCCTCGCAGCAGCCTGGAACCGACACCCACCAGCTGCTAAGGTCCAGGTCGGCGTAGAAGGACAGCAGCAGCGACTCCCACCGCACCTGGCCCGGTCCTGGGCCGTCTCGTGGGTCTGGGCCCAAACCGCTGTGATGCTCTGTGTAGGTTCCGGGTGCTGTGTACCAGGATCGATCTCGAGGGGCAAGTCCGGCTCCGAGCAGGACGCCAAGCAGCACCAGAAGAGTCAGTCGGGTCTTCATCGGTGCACCAGGACCAGGAAAGTTCCCAGACTCAATATCAGAACAAGTGCCCAGGTGATTGCCCATTCTGCTTTGGTCATTTCCGCACCGCCCAGCGCACCCCATCGTGGGGAACGGGCAGCAGTGCACTGTTCTCCGGCATGGAATCCAGGCGGGCCAGAACCTTGACCGCCTCTGTCCGCAGAGCATCCCACTGCTGCAGATCCATGTACTGGGATGGAGGCAGTGGTCTCTCCATCATCTCCGCACTCTTGCAAGCGAAGGACACCAGAGCCATGCGCTCCTGCAGAGTCATATCCATGGGAGGGTAGGCTGTCATGATTGCATTCTCCTCTGCAGCCATGCTACCATCTTGGGGTCGTCTGCGTTGACCCAGGGCTGGTCCCACAGCACCAAGCCTAACATTCTGCGTCCCAGCTCATACACAAGCCGGGCGAGCTTGCCGTAGATCTTCTTCACGGTGTCACCCTTCCCCCGTCCCATCAGGACGGAAACCATACTGGCACGGCTACAGCAAGTGCAATTATGACCAGTAGAACCACCACGGCTTGGGCGATCTCCCACCAGAGATCGGTGTGTCTCATGGCCTCACCTCCCCTGCGGCGGCGAGGGCGGCCTTTGCTCGCGCAATCAGTTCGATGGGTAGCACGGCTCCGACCATCTCATTGACCCTGCATGCTCCCGACGTGTAGTCAACCGCGTCAAGAACGGTATCCAACGCTTCCTCCAGCGCCTCCAGCCTGGCCCGCAGTGCGTCGGCCTCCTCAACAAGTCTGTTGAACACGAGCGTCGCCTCATGACTATCTACCCCATAGCGGCGGATGGCTTGCATTAGACCCGCGAGAGGCAGTTCGTCAGTCATCGGGAACCTCCTCCGGCGGCGAGGGCGGCCATGCCATACTTGACGTCTGTCCGGCGCACCTCCTCCAAGGCAATCACTGCGTACACGTCTTGGTGCATCTCTATCATGCTCCCGGCATAATCCTGAACAGCAGCTCGGAGACCCGAATGCCACTGCTCTTGAGTACATGCCAATGGTTCGCCCGCACAAAGTCCTCGAATGAACACATCCCATCTCGGCTCAGTCATGGCTTCCTCCCTGGTCTGCATAGTGCCTATCCGACCCCAACATTCCCATGAACCACAGACAAAATGCTGAGGCATCGTGGGCATCGGGACAGCCTGCAGCGCATCAGCTCATTCCGGCCATTGAAGATGACTATCTCCGGCATGAAGCCGACGCTCATTTCCGCAATGTTCTCCGTCCACAATCCGGCACGATGACCCAAGAGCGCACAGAGTAGCAGTCTCCAGTTCATTTGCAACTCCTCCCCGGTCTGCATACCGGAGACGTCATTCGAAATCGTACCTGTGTGCCTCGTTCAGTTCCTTGTTCTTCTGGTCCCACTTCAAGGCCGAGACACTGGAGTAGCAGATCTTGCACAGGAACTCGGGCGGATCCCCGAATCTCTCCTGAACTTGATCCGACGTTCGTCTCTCGTTGCAGAGAGTGCAAACGAATGATGCCTTCCCCTTACGGAGGGCTGATTGAGTATTCCAGGCGCAAACTGCCGTCATCATCCCTAACCTGAAGAGTTACGGTCTCAGATGTCACCTGAACAATAGCATAACCGGAGGGATCCGTACCCGTGATCACTCCTTCACTCCAGACTCCGCAATCCCCTCCTGTGCAATCAGCCTGCCCTTGAATATTCGTGGTTGGCACACTGAGTTCGGGAAAGTAGGAATGCGTTCCATCATCGATTGCCCCGCCAGAGTGGAGGTCTCCCGAGAGAACAATCACTCCGGAGATTCCATTATCCTGAATGAAGCGCACAAGCTCGTTTTGTTCCTCGACGTAGCTATGCCAACTGTCCGGCTTACTGACGGTTGGGTTCCAAGCCGAACTCGAGACGACAAACTTCCATCGTGCCGGCGAGGCGAGCAGACCCGCCAGAAGCCAGTCCTTCTGGCCATTCGTCAGCCCACCACCATTGAGCATAGAGGGAGACGAATCACCAATGGGATCTCGCTGAGAACGAGAATCCAACATGAAGATTTCCGCCTGAGCATATCGAAAGCTATACCAGAGACCTCCATCCTTATTAGGCAAAGGCGGCATTGGAAAGTATTCAAGGAATGCCTTCTGAGCCATGTCTTTCCACCAGGCGGTTCGGTCAGCATTGTTCTCACCATAATCATGGTCATCCCACACGTGGTAGAGTGGAAACGATGATCCGATGTATTGGGCAAACTGCTGCCCAGCGGTGTTGTCATGCAAGACATCACGGTGCATCTTTCTCCAATTGCCGATGTCGATCGAAGAACGACGAGGACTCCCGGGGTCCCGATGGTCAAAATCTCCAATCTGAAGCACAAAGGCTGGAGTATCGTTGGCAGCGGCTTGGTAGGCAGGCGCACTGAACTCTGACCGTGAAGAGAGATCGCTGAAGACGACGAACTGAAAATCCTTCGATGTTCCTAAAGGCGGCGCTGTAGAAAAACTAGGCAATACCGAAAACGCCTGCAGTCCTCCGTTGACGAGGACCACGTAGAAATACACCGTGTCCGGCCGAAGGTCTTTGAGAGTGATACGAGCCGTGAAATCACTCCCAATCTTCGTTATAACACTTGACGAAAAGTGGAGATCACTCTCGAACGTCGGATCCGTAGAGTAGGCAATGCTAACACTTGCCATCTTACTGATCCGAACGAGAACTACTGCGCTCGACTCACTCACGCCTCCTACAATGGGACCATGGGTGAGACTTGCGGCGACGACGGATGTGCCCTCCGAGATCGGTGCCGCTTTTGCCTCGTCACCGAATGTGAGAAGACCTAGCACACAGATACAAGTGAAGAACCGAACCAACTGCATTTTCTTCATCATTCGCCTCCTGGGCGGTTGACATACAGACAGTCCACATATCCCTGATCCAGCAAAGCCTCAGCCAGGCTCTCAGGAGCCAGGAAGATCTCGAAGCATTCCCGGTTGTTCTCATCCCGGATGCGGATGCTCACTGGGGGAATGCTCTCCGGATTCTGCCGGTTGCGGTGGATCAGGAGGGTACCCTGGTGGAGAGTCATGGGGTGCCAGAAGTCATGGCAGCACTCCCACACAGGAGTAGCGCATGGCGATGTTGTAGTGCAGCTGAGCGAAGTCATAGTCCTGAGGTGCCAGCCGGGCCATGTACTCTGCAACGGAGCCAAGTTGCTTCAGTCTCTGCCAGCATTCAGTCCCCTCCTGGGGGACTAGGTCCCAGGTCCACTTGGTATAGGGAGCGTGTCCTCCCATATCTCCCACAATGGCATCCGCCTGGCTGGTGACCTCGTACCTGCATTGTTCCACGGCCAGCAGACTATCCTTCGGACAGGTGTGCCATTGCTCGATGAGGTTGTGCAGCCGGGCAGCCAGAGCGGTGGTCCAACTGTCAGGGAGAGATTCCACAGTTGGGGTGGGAGCGGTGACAGCTTGGCAGGTGAATTTGCCATTCGGGAGATCTCTCCAGACCTCCCCCTGACCGCAGAACGTCTTGCGGGTGTTGTTGTCGATGGCCCTGGAGATCAGGAGCATCGACATGACCAGAGCGATGCCGAAGAGGCCTATGGTGATCTGTGAACGGGTTGTGCTGTTCATGTGCTTCTCCTCCTTTAGGCAGAAGGGTTGCCACTGGGAATGGCACAGGCATCGAAGGCTGAGAGGACATCCGCCTGAGCCTCTCGATACAGAATGTTGGCCTCCAGGATCGAGGTCTTCGCATCATCTAAATAACCCCGCATGTAGGCGGTGAAGGCATTCTCTATCTGAAATTCCGTCTGTTGCCAGCCCGTCAATGCCTGATCCACCACCGGCTGGTGGCAATCCTGCGTTGGGATTGGATTCATCAAGAGATCCGTTCGGTGGGCAGCCACACTGTACTGCAGAGTCCTGTGGGCCTCCATCCATTCCGCACCGGGCATGGATCGCAACTCCAGAGCTCTCAGCATGTAGAAGACAATGTCACCCTGACCTGAAATGGAGTAGTAGAGATTGACCAGCTGGTCCTCGATCACCGGAGGTAGGCTATTCTCCGGGGCAGTGGTGGGCTCTGGGACTGGGGTAGGCTCCACAGTCTCGACCACCGGTTCGGCTGTGGCTGTGGCAGTGGCAGTGGGAGTGACTAGCAGCTGATCCATGCCTTGTTGCACATGCCCGATCTGACTACTGAGGAGCCAGACCACACTCAGCAGAGCCACAGCACCCAAGACCCAGAAGAGACCTCTGTTTCTCTCCATTCTGTTCGCATCGATGCTCATGTCACATGTCCTTTCTCTGTAGGCGAGCGTAGAGCTGCGGATGCTGCCAGACCCACTGCAGTGCTCGGTTCCAACCGGCTGCGAACAGATGCTCCTCGATGTCTGCCCCACTCAGCCGCTCGCCATACAAGGCGGAGCTGTCTCGATACAAGCGTAGGAACTTCTCTGCGGCTTCAGCTTGAGCCGTGATGGCTTCAGGACTCAGGCTCAGGCTCAGGCCGGGCGGAGGTTGGCGTGGGGGTGTCTTGGAATTCATCGGTTGGCTACCTTGGCCTGGATGCCGAATG
>Ga0184616_10000026_pt1 | contig 29001 bp, 25 predicted proteins | sample PLM4_90_coex_FD_133145 | JGI IMG/M metagenome (GOLD analysis project Ga0184616, IMG submission 133145) | Groundwater sediment microbial communities from an aquifer in East River, Colorado, USA - PLM4_90_coex | ecosystem: Environmental > Terrestrial > Soil > Riparian zone | place: USA: East...
AATGTCAACGTTGAACGCTGTCTAACCGATTCCTTGATTCCTTGAAATAAGGCGCCTCAACCGTTTCAACTGGACTATGATGCTCTTGACTTCGGGCGAATATAGCGTTTATTCTTCCTATACTTTGCGCGATCGAGAACTTTTTTCAAGGAATTGATGAACGTTCGAGGATATTGAAATCAGATTGTCTGCTCGACTTCATTGATGGTGCCTCATGAGAGAACTTTATAACTGCACGTTGGTATATCCTGTTTACATCTTCCCATTATATCGTCTGTGCATCTCTGATTATTCTTTATCAGCTCTCTTCATTGAGCTGAAGCATCCGCCTCCACTAAGTGGGGTTTTGTTTGATGTGGAGGCAGGAGTCGCCGCAGGCGACGCAATATCATGCCGTCAGGCATGGGAAAGTCGCACGGCTAGCAAGGGCATAATCGAGCGGACATAGCGATTCATGGATACTCATCCCGACCGTCCACCTCGCCTTACCTTAAAGGTGCGGTGTAGGGAGGGGGATAGGGTGGGGTTGGGGGTTGAAGCGTAACGGTGCAGAGGGAGTGACGGCGTCCCGTCGATCATGCCTTAGTTTAGGCCGTGTACTCTAAATCGAGATTGGCCTGGTATCACGGTCCATGTCCGCTTTTTGCAGCGCTTTGGGCGGGCTCATCTCATGTCGGGCAGCCCCTGTCCGACAGTTATCCCGAAGCGGCTACGAGAGCGCGAATCTGCTAGAGTTCGAGTGATTTCGCAACCTACGTTTTGGTTTGGTTTTTGGAGCGCCAGCGATGAGGAAGCGGCTAGTCTTTTGCTTTGACGGCACATGGAACCGTCTTGACGCCGCCTGCCCGACGAACGTCGTGCTCACAGCCGAGAGCGTGCTCCCGCTCGCGCCGGACGGCACCGCGCAGCTTATCTTCTACGACGAAGGCGTTGGGACCGATAAAGACGAGACGCTTCGTGGAGGGATGTTCGGCCAGGGATTGGTGAAGAACCTCGCGGACGCATATCGCTTCCTCATCTTCAACTACTCACCCGGCGACCAGATCTACATTTTTGGGTTCTCTCGAGGAGCCTACACCGCGCGGTCGTTCGCAGGGCTTATCAACACCTGCGGCGTCATCCTTCGCAAGTACGCGGCTGCGATCGACGTAGCTATCGGGCATTACAAGCGACGGGACGCCTCGCCGGAGTATCTGGAAGAGATGCTCATATACCGGAAAGACCACTCCCCGTATGTGGTCGCCTCTGACGAGGAGGAAGAATGGCGATACAGGATCAGCAGACAGCGCAGCTTGCCGCGACTGGAGGTGAGCTATCTGGGCGTTTGGGATACGGTGGGAGCTCTCGGTATCCCCAAGCGGTACCAATGGTTCAGTTGGATAAACGAGAAGCACAAGTTTCACGACGCCAGCCTGTCCAAGTTCGTGAAGAGCGCCCGACACGCGGTAGCGACCGACGAACGACGCTTGGACTTCCAGCCCACACTTTGGGACAACATCGACGAACTCAACTCTGGCTGCAGCAAGAAGTCGGACGAACCAGACGCGCCGTACCAACAGGTGTGGTTTCCGGGCGTCCATAGCGCCGTCGGCGGTGGCGGCGAGCGCCGTGGTCTCTCTGACGGAGCTTTGGAGTGGATACTTGACGGCGCGCGGGCGGCGGGCTTGGTCCTCGACCCGGACAAATTCTCCAGGGTCTTCGAGCACAAGCCCAATTATCGGGAGTTCATCGAAAACTCCGAGGAGCCGGGTATGCTCTACACCTTTATGAACAAGGTGGCGGGCGCAGACCGTTCGCCCGGCCCCAAGGCGCTCCATGAGGTTAGTGTCAGCGCGAAGCGGCGGTGGCTCGAAGACCCCAAGAACCTCAAGGACGGCGTCCAGTACCGACCCGGGGCGCTGAAGGACGTTGCCGCGCTTCTGGACGTGTTGGACCCGGCAAACTATGGGCTGGGCGCGCAGGACGATGAATTGCAGAAGTTCGATGTGTACGAAGTTCGGCGAGGCGACAATCTAAGCACGATCGCCAAAGCGATGTATGGCGAAGGCGGCGACTACAAGAGAATCTTCAGAGCCAACCTCCACCAGATCGACGACCCGCACCGCATTTACCCGGGTCAACTTCTTCGCATTCCTCGACCCTGATGACCCTAACGTGAGGAGTTCGGGTAATCCGACGGTCAGAAGTCTCGACGCCCCGCGGGGTTGATGCAACAAGTCGCGATCTTCCGCGTTGCTGCAGCAGCGCGGCCTAGGCACGTTGAAATGAAAGCAGCCGGTCTAGCTGCACGCAACACGGCGGCCCGCACAATTTGCCTTACAGGATTCTCCTCAACCCTGCGGGCATGTCCTGTTCCACACCCCTTCCCACGCGCTACAGGACTGGCCGAGTGAATGTGAGGCAGATGCCGGTGTTGCACTGACGAGCACGCCGAGCATCAAGGCACTGATGATGACCTTCTTCATCTAGCTTGTCCTTTGAAGTCAGGGAGTTCCAGGTTCAAGCGTAACGGCGCTGAACGGTTTCGAGGGCATGCCGTCGATCAAGGAAAGTAAAGGGGTCAAGTTCATTGTATGACTACCTGAACTGCACAGACTGCGGTCATGCCCCGGCTTGCACGAACCGTATTCTCTGGCGTTGCGCACCACATCACCCAGCGCGGCAACCGACACCGCGTCGCTTAAGGCGGCATTGGCGCTTGAGGACTGGCGCTGGAGCAGTCAAGCCGGGTAGGGCAGACAGGGCTTTCGTCTGCCCACGCTGTTTTGAATCCGCGTGGGCACAAAAACGTGCCCACCCTATCTGGCTATGCAGTATCAAAGAGGGATGAGTCATTATGGGGCGAGTTGTGTGACAACGAAGAAATGAGATCAGCCGATCTGCCCATCGCGTGCGGCCTTGAGGACGAGCTCAACAAATTCCTCCCCGCTCATCAAGCCGTGTTCGGCGACGATGTCGCGCACCGGCCGCCCGGTTTTTTCGGACTCCTGCGCGATCTTGGCGGCGGCGGCGTAGCCGATGCGTGTGTTCAGCAATGTGGCAAGGCCGACACTGTTGTGCAGAAAATAATTGCAGCGCTCGCGGTCTACGTTGAGTCCCTTCAGATTAAATTCGGTCGTGGCGTTGATGGCGTTAGTCAACCACCCCATGGCGTCGAACAAGGCCGAGCCGAGTGCCGGCATCATCACATTGAGTTCCAGTTGACCGGCCTGGGTCATCATGGCGATGGCCGTGTCCTGGCCGATCACCTGATAACAGACTTGATTCAACATCTCATACATCACCGGGTTGATCTTGCCCGGCATGATGCTGGAGCCGGGTTGCACGGCGGGCAGCAGGATCTCGCCGAGGCCCGTGCGCGGCCCTGAGGCGAGCAGGCGCATGTCATTTGCGATGCGGGTGAGTTCCAGTGCTGTCTCCCGAATGGCATTCGAAAGGTGTTGCAGATCGCTCATGGATTGCATCTGCGCCACCAAGTCCTGCGCGGGACGGATCAGTTCGTCGGTGAGTCTCGCCAGTTCTTGTGCGACCTTTTCCGGGTAACCAGGTGCGGCGTTTAGACCGGTGCCGACGGCGGTGCCCCCCAGGCCGATCTCACATAACGGTTCGCGTGTCTCTTCGATACGTTTGGCGCAGCGGCGCAGGGTCCAGGCATAGGCGTTAAACTCTCGACCCAAGGTGGTCGGCACGGCGTCTTGCAAATGGGTGCGGCCGCTTTTGACCGTGTTTGCCTCTCGCGCGCCGATGTGGGCATACTCATCGGCCATGTGTTGAACAGCTCCCACCAGCCGTGGCAATTTGGCGAGCACGGCGAGGCGAATCGCGGTGGGGATGGTGTCGTTGGTGCTCTGCCCCATGTTGACGTGGTCGTTGGGGTGGATCGGCTTATAAACTCCACGCTTGCCGCCGAGCGTCGCATTGGCGAGGTTGGCGATCACCTCGTTGCTGTTCATGTTGTGGCTGGTGCCCGCGCCGGCCTGAAAGCGGTCCACCACAAACTGATCGAGAAACTCGCCGTTAATGATACGGTCACAGGCGGCGATGATGGCGTCGGCCAGTTCATCGGCAAGCACGCCGCAGAGCCGGTTGGCCTCTGCGGCCGCGCGCTTGATGCGGACGTGGGCGATGATAAAGTCACGATCCGGCAGCCTGCCGCTGATTGGAAAATTGACCACCGCGCGCGCCGTTTGGATGCCGTACCAGACGTCGCCCGGCACCTTGAATTCGCCGAGGCTGTCGGTCTCAATGCGGAAACTGGTATTATTCACTGTTGAATTCCAGGTAGGTTGGCCCTTTAAAGGGATATTGTCGCTGTTGGGAGTGTCCTGTGTCATTTAATTTTTATTGCCGGATAGTGATTATTGTAAGCCTGAGCATGGCCTTGGGCACCCAGGCGCTGGGTGCTGATTTTAGCTTGCCGGATATTGACGGGGTCAAGCACACGCTTTCTGACTACCGCGGCAAGTGGGTGGTGGTGAATTATTGGGCCACGTGGTGCCCGCCCTGTCTCGACGAGTTGCCGGAATTGGACGCCTTCCACAGCCGCCACAAGGGCAAAGACGCGCTGGTGCTGGGGGTCAATATGGAAGACATCCCGCTGGATAAGTTGCGTGAATTCGTGGACGAGCATTTTATCAATTATCCGGTATTGCTCGGCGGGAACCGCGAAGAGACGGCCTTCGGCCCGCTGCCCGGCTTGCCTGTGACCTATCTCATCTCCCCGACTGGCGAGGTGGCCGCCAGTCATCTAGGACGCGTGGATGCCGCTTCGATTGAAGAGTTTATTCGAGACAATAGCCCGGCCGAACCTGCGCGCTCCGTTTCGAGGCCGGCGAAACGCCCGAATTCGTGAGCATTGCAGGACATGACGCAGTGTGTGAGGTGTTGGGTGTCGGGTAAGGTGCAAGGCGTGTTTTTTCGTGGCGCTACCCGTCAACAGGCCTTGTCGCTGGGCCTGGCTGGCTGGGCCCGCAATTTGCCGGACGGGCGCGTCGAGGTAGTGGCCTCCGGCGAAGAGGTCCAGATGCGGGCGCTGTGCGACTGGCTCCAGGTGGGGCCGCCCCACGCTCAAGTCATAGAGGTGGTCTGTGAGCCGGCTGAAATGGGAAGTCTCAGCGGATTTGAAATACGCTAAACCCCATGGAATTCTTGCCCATCTTTTTGCGCATCAAAGGCCGCGACTGTCTGGTCGTGGGAGGGGGCGAGGTGGCGGCGCGCAAGGCCGGATTGTTGTTGCGCGCGGGCGCGCGGGTCAGGGTAGTCGCTCCGGTGCTCTGCGATGTCTTGCAGATCCTGGTGGAGGAGGGGAAGCTCACTCACGACGGCAGAGAATTTTTGCCGCAGGATTTGCACGGGTGCACGCTGGTGATCGGTGCCACGGACGATCAGGCCGTGAATCGTCAGATACATGAACTCGCCTCGCTACGGCACATTCCGGTGAATATTGTGGACCAGCCCGAGTTGTGCAGCTTCATCCTTCCCTCTATCGTTGATCGTTCGCCTATCGTCGTGGCGGTGTCGAGCGGCGGCGCCTCACCGGTGTTAGCGCGGCTGTTGCGCGCAAAGCTGGAGACCTTGATCCCCGCAACGTACGGCCGCCTCGCAGAACTCGCCGCGAGCTTTCGTGAGCAGGTGAAAAACAAAATTGAGGGTCTTGCGGAGCGCCGTGTGTTTTGGGAGAAGATATTGCAAGGCCCGGTGGCCGAGATGGTCTTCGCCGGCAAGGACAAGGCCGCGCGCGAGGCGCTGCAAACGGCGCTTGATAAGCCCGGCACGGATGCCCCGTCGCAAGGCGAGGTCTATTTGGTCGGCGCGGGCCCCGGTGATCCTGATCTGTTGACCTTCCGTGCCCTGCGCCTGATGCAGCAGGCCGATGTGGTGTTGCACGACCGGCTGGTGAGCCCTGAGATACTCGATCTCGTGCGCCGAGAGGCCAAGCGCATCTATGTCGGCAAGCGGCGCGCCCTGCACACCGTGCGCCAGGAGGAGATCAATCAACGGTTAGTGGAGCTGGCCAAAGAGGGTAAGCGCGTCCTCAGGCTCAAGGGCGGCGACCCGTTCATCTTCGGTCGCGGCGGTGAAGAAATCGCTACGCTCGCCGAAGAGGGCATACCCTTCCAGGTCGTACCGGGCATCACGGCCGCCAACGGCTGCGCCGCCTACGCCGGCATTCCGCTCACCCACCGCGATTATGCGCAGTCGTGCGTGTTTGTCACCGGTCATCTCAAGGACGATAGCCTGGATCTCAACTGGGACGCGTTGGTACAGCCGCAGCAGACCATTGTGGTCTATATGGGTTTGGTGGGCGTGGACCGCCTCTGTCATGAACTGATCGCCCACGGTCTCAGTGCCGATTTACCCGCCGCGCTGATTCAACAAGGTACGACCCGTCAACAGCGCGTATTCATCGGCACGCTGGATACCTTGCCGGAGATCGTCGCCAACAGTGAGGTGCATGCCCCGACCCTGATTATTATTGGTGAAGTGGTGAAGCTGCATGACAAACTGGCCTGGTTTGAGCCGACGGGATAAGGCCGATCCATGTCAGAACTTACAATAGACATCAGCCTCTCCGAGCAACGATTGCGCTTGGAGCGTGGCGACTGCCTGTTGATGGATGTCGCGGTAAGCACCGCCAAGAACGGCGCAGGCGAGATCAACGGCAGTTTCCGCACCCCGCGCGGCCGGCATCTGATCCGCGCCAAGATCGGCGCGGGTTGCACACCGAATACCGTGTTCGTCAACCGCCGTTCCACCGGTGAGATATACTCGCCCGAACTACGCGTCCAATTTCCGCAGCGCGACTGGATACTCACCCGTATTTTGTGGCTGAGCGGTACAGAGCCAGGCAAAAATCGGCTCGGCCAGGTAGACACCCTACGCCGCTTCATTTACATCCACGGCTGTCCCGATGAAGATGTGATGGGCGTTCCCGGTTCTCACGGCTGTGTGAAGATGCGTAATAGTGAAATCATTGAATTGTTCGAGCGCGTGCCAGTAGGCATCCCGGTATTTATCAGAGAGTAAACGATGTCGCTAGGCCCTGTAATGCTGGATGTGGCGGGTGTTGAGCTCAGCACCGAGGAACGCGAGCGGCTGCGTCATCCCTTGGTCGGCGGTGTCATTTTGTTCAGTCGCAACTATCACTCCCCCGAACAGCTACAGGAGCTGGTGAGCGCCATTCATGCACTGCGCGAACCGCGCCTGTTGGTGGCAGTGGATCACGAGGGTGGCCGCGTTCAGCGCTTTCGTGACGATTTTACCGCATTGCCAGCAGTTCGCCGGTTGGGTGTGTTGTACGACAGCGACCGCAAGCGCGCCCAACGCCTGGCCGAAACCTGTGGCTGGCTGATGGCGAGCGAACTGCGCGCGGCCGGGATTGATTTCAGCTTCGCGCCGGTCTTGGATCTCGATCGCGGTATCAGCGCAGTGATTGGGGATCGTGCCTTCCACAGCGATCCAGAGGCGGCGAGCGATCTCGCCCACGCCTACATGATCGGTATGAAAAAGGCGGGCATGGAGGCGACCGGCAAGCACTTCCCCGGCCACGGTGCGGTGGCGGCCGACTCCCACACTGCGGTTCCGGTAGACAAACGCCGCTACGAAGACATCTACGCCGAAGACATCGTGCCTTTTGAGCGCATGATCCACTTCGGTATGGGGGCCATCATGCCGGCGCACGTGATTTACTCCTCCGTGGATGCGCAACCCGCCGGATTTTCGCGCTTCTGGCTGCAAGAAGTGCTGCGCAAACGCTTGGGATTCAAGGGCGCGATCTTCAGTGATGATCTCAGTATGGAGGGGGCGAGCGTAGTGGGTGGAGCCGTGGAACGTGCCCACGCCGCGCTGGAAGCGGGTTGCGACATGCTGCTGGTCTGTAACGACCTGCACGCCGCCATGCAAATCCTGGACGGCCTCGGCGAACACGATGATCCGGTGGCCTACGCCCGTCTGGTGCGCATGCGCGGCCACGGTCATATCCCTTGGGCGCAACTGCATCAAGATCCCGCTTGGCGGCAGGCGCGTCAGGCGGTGGCGGGTCTCCCGCAGCATTATGCTGGTAATAAAAACCTGCCCCTTCTATAATCCTTAAGTTTAATGGAAGAACAAGCCGGCACGTGACCGTTACCGCCCAACAAGCCTTTGCCGTGTACGCGAAAGCCGACCGACTTTATTCGGAATCCGAAGTGGAGTCGGCGCTGGACGGCATGGCCACAGCCGTCGGCGCAAAACTCAAAGACACCAACCCACTGGTGTTGTGTGTGATGACGGGCGGCATTGTCGTTACCGGCAAGCTGCTGACCCGCCTCAATTTCCCATTGCAACTGGATTATTTGCACGCCACACGCTACCGGGGTGCGACCGAGGGCGGTGCACTGCACTGGCTGGCGCGTCCCGCCACACCGCTGCAGGGGCGGGTGGTGCTGGTGGTGGACGACATTCTTGACGAGGGCTGGACACTGGAGGCGATTCTTGAAGAGTGCAAGGCGCAAGGCGCGAGCGCCGTCCATAGCGCCGTCCTGGTAGACAAAAAGCGCGACCGGAAAAATAGTCTACACGCAGATTTTGTTGGCCTGAAAGTAGAAGACCGTTACGTCTTCGGCTACGGTATGGACTATCACACCTATCTGCGCAATGCGCCCGGCATTTTTGCCGTAAAGCACAACGAGTAAATACAATGACTGAGTTGGCGATTATCGGCGGTACCGGATTAAGATCGTTAAAATCACTGCACATCACCGAGCGTGTAGTAGTGCATACGCCCTATGGCGAGCCCTCGGGCCCGCTCACTATCGGCATGTTAGCGGGCAAGAAGGTCATCTTCATTGCCCGCCACGGTTACCGTCACACCATTCCGCCGCACGAAATCAACTATCGCGCGAATTTGTGGGCGCTTAAATATTCGGGTGCGCGCAAGGTCATCGCAGTTGCGGCGGTAGGCGGGATTCGCGCCGATCTGAAGCCGGCCGACATCGTCATTCCGGACCAGATCATTGATTACACCGCGGCGCGCGCCCAAACCTTTTTCGAAAGCGGTCAGAGTCCCGTTACACACATTGATTTTACGCATCCTTATAGCCAATGGCTGCGTGAGTTGCTTATCTGTAGTTGTCAATCGGTGGGACTGCAAGTCCATGTGGGGGCTACCTATGGCGCGACACAGGGCCCGCGCCTGGAAACGACCGCGGAGATCAATCGCATGGAACGTGACGGCTGCGACATCGTCGGCATGACCGGCATGCCGGAGGCCGCGCTGGCGCGTGAGATGGAAATGGATTATGCCACCTGTGCGGTGATCGCCAACGCCGCGGCGGGGCGTGGCGCCGGCGACATCACCATGCAGGAGATCGAGCAAAACTTAAAGGTGGGCATGGAAAAGGTACGTCAGTTGTTGGAACACGTGATACCGCTTATTTAACGTTATGACGGTCAGACAAGTCCTCCTCATGGGTCACCCGCTGCTCCTGCAAAAGGCGCAGCCGGTCACCCAATTCAACACCCCCGAGCTAGATGCGCTCATCGCCGACATGTTTGACACCATGGCGGCGCAGATCGGCGCGGGTCTCGCCGCACCGCAGATCGGCGTGAGTCAACGTATAGTGATCTTCGGCGTGGAAAGCAATCCTCGTTATCCCGACGTCGAACCCGTGCCCACTACCGTGCTCATCAATCCGGAAATAGAGATCGTGAGCGAGGAGACCGATGAAATGTGGGAAGGGTGCCTAAGCGTGCCCGGCATGCGCGGCCTGGTCGAACGCTACACGCATCTGCGTTACGCCGGCTACGATCAACACGGTAACCGCTTTGAGCGTGAAGCCCATGACTTTCACGCCCGCGTCGTGCAACACGAATGCGATCACCTGGACGGCATCCTCTATCCTCACCGGATCAAAGATCTGCGTCTATTCGGCTTCACAGAAGAATTGTTTCCCGACGCAGCGAAAGTGGATACCCCGCCTGAGTGATAGGTGGCACGATCAGGCCGATATCTCATTAGAAAATTTCAAAACAGTTCAAGCTGCGCCTTCTGATTAGTCGGAGGCCTGAACTGAGTCACGTCCAGTCGTCTGTGTTGTTTGTTCAATCCCAGGCGCTGGCAGGCGAGACGGAAACGCTGCGCCATCATCTCGGCATAAGGCCCCTTGCCTCTCATTCGCTCTCCAAAGCGCGCGTCATATTCTTTGCCGCCGTGCGATTGCCGCAGCAGGCTCAGCACATGTTCGCTCTTGCCGGGTTCGTGCGTCTCCAGCCATTCTTTGAATAAATCCTTTACCTCAAGCGGCAGGCGCAACAGCACATAACCCGCCCATTGCGCTCCGGCCTGGGCACAGGCCTCCAAAATCGCCTCCATTTCGGAATCAGTCAGCGCGGGGATGATAGGCGCGACCAGCACACCTGAGGGAATCCCAGCCTCGCTCAGCGCTTTTAACGCTGCGATGCGCCGCTCCGGGGCAGACGCGCGCGGCTCCATCCGGCGGGCCAGTTTACGATCCAGCGTGGTCACCGAGAGCGACACATGGGCAAGACCCCGTGCCGCCATAGAGGCAAGGGTGTCAATGTCACGCTCAACCAGGGCTGATTTCGTGACGATGCTCACCGGATGGTTGCAGGCGCTCAATACTTCCAGAATCTGTCGTGTGATGCGATAAGTACGCTCAATAGGCTGATAAGGATCAGTGTTGGTGCCGAGCGCAATCGGCTGGCATTGATAGCTGGGCTTACTAAGTTCCTTTTCCAACAACGCCGCCGCGTTGGGCTTGGCAAACAACTTAGTTTCAAAGTCCAAACCTGGCGAAAGGCCAAGATAGGCGTGCGTAGGCCGCGCAAAGCAATAGACGCAGCCGTGCTCGCACCCGCGATAGGCGTTGATGGAACGGTCAAAGCCCACATCGGGCGATTTGTTGTAGGTGATGACGCTGCGGGTCGTGTCGAGTGACACCGTGGTTTTGACGGCTGGCAACTCCTCGTCAACAGTGCCCCAGCCATCATCAAACATTTCATGGCGCTGAGCTTCATAGCGCCCATCCTGATTACTCAGTGCGCCACGGCCTTTTGGGACGGATATCCGGCTCATTTTGTCTGAACAAATATAGATTGATGCATGAGTGTGACTAAGCGCTTAATGTTTGTAATATCTGCTCCACAGCCTGAATGCGCGCCGCGGCATCCTGCAGGGGTTTGGTGATGCGCAGCTTATTCTGCCCATCCAGTTTATAAACCTTGGGTTCGCGTTGAATCAGGGAAATGATTTTTCCTGGGTCCACCGACGGTTTATCGGCGAAGGTCAGCCGCGCGCCGTTTTCGCCGGCCTCGATCTTGCGTATTCCGAGCGGTTGGGCGAGTAACTTAAGCTCTGTGATCTTGAACAGCGTTTTGGCCTGTGGCGGCAACAGGCCAAAACGGTCTATCATCTCGACTTGCAGTTCACGGAGTTCATCTTCGGAGGCTGCACTGGCGATACGTTTATAGAGAATCAGCCGGGTATGCACATCAGGCAGGTAATCTTCCGGGATCAATGCCGGAATGCGAAGATCAATCTCCGCGCCGTGATCGAGCGGACGATCGAGTTCGGGTTCACGGCCTGATCTAAGCGCCTTGACTGCCCGTTCCAGCAGTTCAGTGTACAGTGTGTAACCGACCTCTTGTATCTGGCCGCTCTGTTCTTCGCCGAGCAGTTCGCCTGCGCCGCGGATTTCCAGATCGTGCGAGGCGAGGGTGAAGCCGGTGCCAAGATCCTGAATGGACTCTATCGCCTCCAGGCGTTTGAGTGCGTCGGCGGTGATAGCGTTACGGGGCGGTATGATGAGGTAGGCATAGGCGCTGTGATGGGAACGTCCCACACGGCCGCGCAATTGATAAAGTTGCGCGAGACCAAATTTGTCCGCGCGGTTGATAATGATGGTGTTGGCGCTCGGCACGTCTATGCCGCTCTCGATGATGGTGCTGCATACCAGCACGTTGAAACGCTGGTGATAGAAATCGAGCATCACCTGCTCCAGTTCGCGCTCGCGCATCTGGCCATGCGCGACGCGCACGCCAGCCTCTGGCGCCAGAGTTTCGATCTCGCGCGCCATTTTCTCAATAGTATCGAGGTCGTTGTGCAGGAAGTACACCTGTCCGCCGCGCTTGATCTCGCGTAACACGGCCTCCTGAATCAGCGTCTTGCTCCATTCGCGCACAAAGGTCTTGACCGCCAGACGGCGTGCAGGCGGGGTTGCGATGATGGAGAGATCGCGCATACCCGAGAGCGACATCGAGAGCGTGCGCGGGATGGGCGTAGCGGTGAGAGTGAGCACATCCACCTCGGCGCGCAATTGTTTGAAGCGTTCCTTTTGCTGCACGCCGAAACGGTGTTCCTCGTCTATCACCACCAAACCCAGGCGTTTGAATTTAATGTCCGATTGCAGGAGCTTGTGGGTGCCGATGATGATGTCTATGCTTCCATCGGCCAGCCCTTTGATGACCTCGTCCTGCTGTTTCTTGGAACGAAAGCGCGACAGCACCTCCACCCGCACCGGCCAGTCGGCGAAACGATCCTTGAAGTTCTGATAGTGCTGCTGGGCAAGCAGCGTGGTCGGCACCAGTATCGCCACCTGTCTGCCGCCCTGTATGGCGACGAACGCGGCGCGCATCGCCACCTCGGTCTTGCCGAAACCGACATCGCCACAGATCAAGCGGTCCATCGGCTTGTCGGAGCGCATATCGGCGAGCACACCCTCGATAGCCTCCAATTGATCGGGCGTCTCCTCGAACGGAAACGCGGCGGCGAAGGCGGCATATTCCTCTTCGCCCAGCGTAAAGGCATGGCCTTTACGCGCCGCGCGCCTGGCGTAAATTTCCAACAACTCGGCCGCGACATCGCGTACCTTTTCGTGTGCCTTACGCTTGGCGCGCTGCCACTGATCGCTACCCAGCCGGTGCAGAGGAGCGTTCTCCGGCGCCGCGCCCGTGTAGCGGCTGATGAAATGCAAAGAGGCGACGGGCACATAGAGCTTATCTCCACCCGCGTATTCGAGCGTGAGAAATTCCGCTTCTATATCCCCCACGTGCAATACTTGCAGGCCCAGATAACGGCCCACGCCGTGATCTTCGTGCACCACCGGCGCGCCGATGTTCAGTTCGGTGAGATTACGGATGGTGTTCTCGGCGTCGCGTGCGCGGCCTTTGCGCCGCCGCCGCTGCATGACCCGCTCGCCGAATAATTGCGACTCGGCCACCACCGCCAGTGGCGGTTCGGTCAGCAGGAGGCCCTGTTCCAACGCCGCGACCGTGATGCCGAGCCGGATCTCGGACTCCAGAAAGGCTCGCCAGTTGGGTAACACTGTGGGTTGACGGTCTCGACCACGCAGCATCTCCAGCAGGGTTTCGCGCCGGCCGGTGGTCTCGGCGGCGAGCAATACTCGCCCGTCAAAGTCATCCAGAAATTGCAGCAGGGCGGCCATGGGTTGCTGCGCGCGCGCGTCCAGTGTCAGCGCGGGCGGAAGCTGGGTAGCATAGTTGACACTGTTATGAGTGCGCATGGCGTCTTGTTCGATTTCAAAATGCTGGGCGATGACCTGTGGGAAGCTGCGTAACGCAGTTTCCAGGTCATGCGTCTCTATGAATAATCGCGCGGGCGGCAGCAAGGGGTGCTCGACATCGTGGCGGCCCTGTTCGTAGCGCGCGGCGATTTCTTGCCAAAAATGATCGGCCGCTGCATGCACGTCGCTGTCCGTCATCACCAGTGAGTTAGCCGGGAGATAATCGAGCAGAGTGGTGGTGTGCTCGAAAAACAGCGGTAAATAATACTCCACGCCGGCCGGCGCCAAGCCCTTACTCACATCCCGATAGAGTGGCGAGCGTTGTGGGTCACCTTCAAAGTCTACACGCCAGGCCTTGCGAAACCTTGCGATACCTGCTTCGTTGAGCGGAAATTCACGCGCTGGTAACAGGCGAATACGTTTGACTGTCGCAGTGGTACGTTGCGTCTCGGGATCGAAGCTGCGCAGGGTGTCCACCTCATCGTCGAGCAGATCCACGCGATACGGTCGCGCGGCGCCCATGGGAAACAAATCCACCAACCCGCCGCGTACCGCGAATTCACCATGCTCCATCACCTGCGAGACGCACTGATAACCAGCGGTTTCGAGCCGGCCGCGCAGGGCATTGAGATCGAGTTTTTCCCCTACCTCCAGCAATAGACTGTTGGCGGTGAGATAGTCACGAGGAGGGAGCCGCAGCATAAGAGTGGTCAACGGGACTATCAGTACTCCGCGCTGTAAATCCGGTAACCGATACAGCGTCTCCAGACGCTGGGAGATGATGTCCTGGTGGGGCGAGAAATTGTCATAGGGCAGGGTTTCCCAATCCGGGAGGCTCAGCACCGGTAGGTCTGGATCATCACTGGCATAAAAGCGCAGCTCGGATTCCAGGCGTTGCGCGGCGAGGTTGTCCTCGGTCACTACCAGCAGCGGACCGGCGTGACGGCGCGCGGCGCCAGCCAAGGCCAGACCATAGCTGCTGCCATAAAGCTGGCCCCAATGCAGCCGGTCTCCAGCTTTGGCAGGTAGAATGGGCTCAACGGGGGTTACCACTGTGGCTGGTTCAATCGCCATTCCATTGGTAATTAAAATCATGTTAAAAACAATAAGTTATGTTGATAAATGCAGTTAAATTAGGCATAGGGTGGAAGGTATTGATAAAATCTTCCCGTGCATACATACTGGTTGGTATGTAATAAAGTCGGCGCGTGATATGAACAGCCTCTATCTGATCTTGAAAACCCTGCATATTCTCGGGTCTATCCTGTTTTTAGGCAACATCATTATCACCGCGTGGTGGAAGCTGATGGCCGACAGGCGTAGTGACGCGGTGGTCGTGGCCTTTGCCCAGCGCCAAATTACCTTGACGGATTATGTCTTTACGGCGGGTGGCGCGGCGCTGCTGGCGATTGGTGGCTTAGGCCTCGCGTACTGGTATGGCATTGGCTTCTGGCACACCCCCTGGCTGTCCTGGGGCTTGAGTTTGTTTATCGCTTCGGGTGTGATCTGGGTAGCGATATTGGTCCCAGTCCAGACCAAACAGGCGCGACTGGCGCGTTCGCTTGCCAATGGCGGCCCGATTCCTGTGACGTACAGGGAAGAACTAATGTCGCGGGAGGCAGGACGCCGGGAGCGATCCGAGTATTGGCGCTTAGGCCGCATCTGGAATGGGTTCGGATTACTCGCGACCCTTTTGCCTTTAATAGCGGTGTACTTGATGGTGTTCAAACCGGTTTGACGATGACCGCCGCACACGTACGTAACCCCGATCAGACTCGCCTGACCTTGCTGCAGGCCGCCCTCGAGGAGATCCATCTGTGCGGCTTTCAGGCAGCGAGCCTCAGCAATATCCTCGCCAAGACGGGCCTAACCAAGGGCGCGCTCTATCATCACTTTCCTGATAAGCTCGCGCTCGGTTATGCGGTAGTTGAAGAATTGATCCAAGAGGATACCCTCGGCAAATGGGTGCGCCCCTTGGCCGATTTCAACAACCCGATAGATGGTCTGTTGCACATTCTTAATGACATCGGCGGGCGACTCGACACCCAAGACGTGTGTTTGGGTTGCCCCTTAAACAATCTCGCTCAAGAGATGTCGCCGATAGACGAAGGTTTTCGTCAGCGGCTCGATCATGTCTATCGGCTGTGGCGGCTAGGAATCAGCCAAGCCCTGGCAAAAGGCCAACACGCGGGCAAGGTGCGCGCCGATATCAATCCCGAGGCTACCGCCACTTTTATCATGGCGGCGCTGGAGGGCTGCATGGGCATCGCCAAGAATGCCCGTGATGTTAAATTGCTGCACACCTGCGGCTGGGGTCTCATGCAGTATCTTGAGACACTGCGTGCGGCAAAATAATTCACTCAGTGGCAGCGGGAAGTCGCTGCTGCTCAATCCCGATTGGGTAAGTGATATTAAAGCCAACAAAACCCTGCCGCTTCATCAATCTGAGGAGGCTAACATTGCTTATGGGCCTACGCCGCTTCCTTAACAGGCCGGACACCGCCGGCGTCATCGCGCCACCGCCGCTGATTTATTTGAGCGGCTGGCTGCTCGGCTGGTTGCTCAACACGAGCTACCCGATCGCCTGGTTGCCGGGCGCACTGACCTGGCTGCTAGGTGCGGTGCTTATTAGCTGCGGCGTGCTATGCGCGGCTTCCGCCTTTCTTGCCATGCGCCGTGCGCGCACACCTGTTGACCCCTACAGTCCTACCACGGCGATTGTCAGCGAGGGTGCCTACCGCTATACCCGCAACCCGCTGTATCTCGCGCTGATGTTATTGTATATAGCCCTCGCCGCCATCGCCAACATGCTGTGGCCGCTGCTGCTACTGCCGTTGGTCATGCTGGTGCTTCAGCGTGGTGTAATCGCTCCTGAAGAGCGCTATCTTGAGAAAAAATTTGGTGATGCGTATCTACAGTATAAGGCCAAGGTAAGGCGCTGGTTTTAATTCTCAATCCAGGCTTATATGGAGACCTATATGAAAAATAACAAAATCATCATTGGATTCGCTGAGACAATACTACGATTCCGCTGGTGGGTGATGATGGCTGCGCTGTTGCTGGTGGCTGCAACGGGCAGCGGAATACGGTTTCTGGAGTTCAGCAATGACTACCGGGTATTTTTCAGCAAGGAGAATCCCGAGCTGGCCGCCTTCGAGACCTTGCAAAACACCTACACCAAAAACGACAACGTGCTGTTTGTCATCGCGCCCAAGGACGGCAAGGTATTTACCCGCGAGACCCTTTCCAGCATCGAGTGGCTCACCAAGGAGGCGTGGCAGACTCCCTATTCGAGCCGGGTAGATTCCATTACCAATTTCCAGTACACCGAGGCCAATGACGATGATCTCGTGGTGCGCAATCTCATCAAAGATGCAAAGTCCCTGTCTGATACGGAGCTGGAGCGCGTCAAACGCATAGCGCTCGAAGAACCGCTGCTGCTCAACCGGCTCATCAGCCCCAAGGCTCACGTCACGGGTGTCAGCGTCAACATCATTCTGCCTGGCAAGAAGCTCAGCGAAGGGCCGGAGGTGGTGAAGAAGGTGCGGGAACTCGCCGATCAGTTGCGGCAGCGTGATCCTAATCTGGAAATTCGCATGACCGGCATGGTGATGATGAATAATGCCTTTTATGAGTATTCGCAGAAGGATAGTCAAACACTGGTGCCGATCATGCTCGGCGTGATTCTGTTCATCACCTGGCTCACCCTGCGGTCGGGTTATGGCACGCTCGCCACCTTGCTGGTGATGATCTTTTCCATCGTCACCGCGATGGGCGTCGCCGGTTGGTTGGGGTTCAGGCTTACGCCGCCCTCGGCCAGCGCCCCTACCATCATTTTGACACTCGCCATTGCCGACAGTGTTCACATCTTGAGCACCCTGTTTCAGAAGATGCGCACGGGTATGGTTCTTCGCGAGGCCTTGGTTGAGAGCCTGCGCATCAATTGGCAGGCGGTGTTCCTGACCAGCTTCACCACAGTGATCGGGTTTCTCTCGCTCAACTTCAACAGCGTGCCACCGTTCCGCGATCTTGGCAACATCGTCGCGATCGGCGTCGCTGCCGCATGGTTGTATTCGGTGACCTTTTTACCCGCCTTCGCGGCGGTCTTGCCGATGCGCGTCAAGACAAGGGAGGCACGCGGTGGCTTCGATATGGAGCGCTTCGGGAATTTTGTAATAAAACATAGCAGACCCTTGTTATGGGGCATGTCGCTGCTCACCATCGGCCTGCTGCTGCTGATTCCACGCAACGAGATGAACGATCAGTTCGTGAATTATTTCGATAAGGGTGTCGAGTTCCGCGACGCCACGGATTTCACCGTCGCCAATCTGAGTGGGGTTTACCTGCTCGGGTACTCGCTGAAGGCGGGCGCCAGCGGCGGCATCAGTAATCCGGAGTATCTGCGCAAGGTGGATGAGTTCGCCGAGTGGCTTCGTCAACAGCCAAAGGTCATGCACGTCACCAGCCTTGTGGAGACCATGAAGCGGCTCAACAAGAACATGCACGGTGACGATCCGGCTTACTATGTCGTCCCGGACAACCGAGAGCTTGCCGCACAGTATTTACTGCTCTACGAGATGTCCCTGCCGTTTGGGCTCGATCTTAATAACCAGATCAACGTGGACAAGTCTTCATCGTTGTTGCGCGTAACGCTCGAAAATCTCAGCAGCAAGGAGGCGATAGCGATGGATGAAAAGGCTCACGCCTGGCTGCATGAGCACGCACCGCCCTATATGCTTACCCATGCCGCAGATCCGACCCTCATGTTCTCGCATATCGGCCAGCGTAGTGCCTACAGCATGATCAGCGGCAACGTCGCGGCTCTCGTCCTCATTTCTGTGGTATTGATCTTCGCCTTCCGCAACCTCAAGATCGGCCTCATCAGCCTGATCCCGAATCTCATCCCTGCCGGTATGGCCTTCGGACTATGGGGTGTGCTGGTCGGACAGGTTGGCATGGCCTCCTCGGTCATCACCAGCCTCACCTTCGGCATCGTAGTGGACGACACTATCCACTTTTTGAGCAAGTATTTGCTGGCGCGGCGTGAGCAGGGTTTGACCGCACGCGAGGCGGTGCTGTATGCGTATCGCACGGTAGGCGCGGCGATGGTCATCACCACGGTGATCCTGGTGGCGGGTTTTTCAGTGCTGACGCTATCCAGTTTTGAGCTTAATCACAGCATGGGTTTATTGAGCAGCATCACGCTGAGTTTTGCCTTGTTGGCCGATCTGATACTACTGCCTTTATTACTCTTGAAATGGGATGGAAGACATGATGAAAAAATGCGTTTTATTGCTGAGCCTGTGCGCGCTGGTTCCGCTGGTTAGTCTGGCCGAGACGCCCGAGGAAAAAGGGCTCGCCATCGCCCAGGAGGCCGACCGGCGCGATCTCGGTTGGGGTGACTCCACCAACGACATGCTGATGATTCTGCGTAATAAGCAGGGCGAAGAGAGCACCCGCACGATCCGCAACCAGAGCCTTGAAGTGCAAAGCGACGGCGACAAGGGCCTGGGCTTATTCGATGACCCGGCCGATGTCAAAGGCACGGTACAGCTCACCTACAGCCACAAGCAAGGGCCTGACGACCAATGGCTCTATCTACCGGCCTTGAAGCGCGTCAAGCGCATCGCCGCCGAGGACAAATCCGGTTCCTTCATGGGCAGTGAGTTCGCCTATGAGGACATTTCCTCGCAGGAGGTGGAAAAATACACTTATAAGTATCTGCGCGATGAGGTGCTCAACGGTCAGGACTGCTTTGTCATCGAGCGTTATCCGGTCGCGGAGTATTCCGGCTATAAGCGGCAGGTGGTCTGGTTGGACAAGGCCGAATATCGGGTGCAAAAAACGGAGTATTATGACCGTAAAGATAGTCTATTAAAAACATTGACTTTCAGAGGATATGTAAAGTATCTTGATAAGTATTGGCGGCCTACCGAGATGTTCATGGAGAATCACCAGACCGGCAAGAGCACACTGCTGAAGTGGAGCAACTACAAGTTTCGGGTAGGTTTGACGGATACCGATTTCACTCAAGAGAGCCTAAAGCGCACACGGTGATGAGATTAGGGCGATTCCTTTGCAGTTGCCTGTTACTGACCTCCACGCCCCTCGTCCAAGCCGGCGAGTGGTCCGGCTATGTCGCCCTGGAGGGGCGAGCCTTTACCCAGGAAGCCCTGTTTCCTGAACAGAATTATAGGGTCAACCTTTCTCTCTCCGCCCAGCCCGAGTATTTCCACAAATGGGACAACGGCAAGCAAAGCTTCACCTTCGTCCCCTTTGTGCGCTACGACCAGCACGACAGCCGCCGCAGCCATGCCGACATCCGCGAACTGACCTGGCTCAAGGCCGGTAAAGATTACGAGTGGCGCCTCGGAGTGCGTAAGCTGTTCTGGGGCGTGACGGAGGCGCAGCATCTGGTGGACATCATCAACCAGACCGACCTCATCGAAAACCTGGACGGCGAAGAAAAGCTGGGTCAGCCGATGGCCAATCTGGCCCTGATCCGCGACTGGGGCACACTCGATTTGTTTGTGCTGCCCGGATTTCGGGACCGCACCTTTCCCGGCGCCAAGGGGCGGTTGCGCTCGGCCATACCGGTGGCCACCGACCGCGCCCAGTTTGAATCCTCCCAAGGCCGCAACCATGTAGACCTCGCCGCGCGCTGGTCCCGCACCTTGGGGGACTTCGATTTCGGCGTTGCGCACTTTTCCGGCACCAGCCGCGAGCCGCGCCTGGTGCTGGCTTTGGACGGCGGGGGTAACCCCGTGCTGATTCCTTATTATGACCTGATTAACCAGACCAGCCTCGACCTGCAAGCCACCAAGGGCAGTTGGCTGTGGAAGCTGGAGGCGATCTCCCGCGCCGGTCAGCCGGGCGGACGCTACACCGCCATGACGGGCGGTTTCGAGTACACCGTGGTTGGCGTGCTGGATACGCAGACCGATGTCGGCCTGCTGGCCGAATACCTGTTCGATGACCGCGGCCAGGCCGCCACCACGCCCTATGATGACGACGTCTTCGTCGGCATGCGCTTGAGCTTCAACGACGCGCAGAGCAGCGAGGCCCTGGTGGGCGCCATCGTTGACCGCCAGACCTACGCGAAGGCCCTATCCATCGAGGCCAGCCGCCGCTTCGGACAGCAGTGGAAGCTATCCTTAGAGGCGCGTTTCTTTAGTCACATCCCTGAAAAGGATCAAACCCTGTTTGGGGTGCGTTCCGATGACTATATACAGCTTGAGATGGCGCGCCACTTCTAAGCTGTTGATGTATGAGTTTGTGACACCTGCCACATGTGGGGTCGTGTTCATTCGGCCTGCCACGCTTAACACCTTTCCAAATTTGGTCTAAAATCAAACCATGGCAAACAGTCCACTGCATGATGATGGGGTGGAGCTGCAAGAGGCGAAGCCCAAGCTCAAGCAACCGGCCCTCTACAAGGTTATTCTGCTGAATGACGATTACACCCCGATGGAGTTCGTCGTGCTGGTGCTGGAGACTTTTTTCGGCATGAGCCGTGAGAAGGCTGTTCAGGTGATGCTGCATGTACACACCCGCGGAGTCGGAGTATGCGGTGTGTACCCTCGTGAAATCGCCGAGACCAAGGTCGCCCAAGTCAATGATTTCTCACAGAGCAATCAACACCCTCTGTTATGCACCCTGGAAGAGGTATAGTAGTGTCGAATTCATCCGGCCTACTATGCTTATTGATATATTGCTGCACTAAACTTATTATCTCACTACAGGTCTTAAGTAATTGAGGCGCGCAGCGAGGTTAATCGTATGTTAAGCAAGGAATTGGAATTCACCCTTAATCACGCCTTCCGTGAGGCGCGTGAAAAGCTGCACGAGTTCATGACGGTGGAGCATCTGCTGCTAGCACTGCTGGACAATCCTACCGCCGCCGTCGTGTTGCGCGCCTGTGGCGCCGATATCGAGAAACTGCGGAGCGAACTCAAGCATTACATCACCGAAACCACCCCGCTGCTCTCCCAGCACGACACCCGCGAGACCCAGCCCACGCTGGGCTTTCAGCGCGTCCTGCAGCGCGCGGTGTTTCACGTGCAGGCCTCCGGCAAAAAAGAGGTCACCGGGGCCAATGTGTTGGCCGCGATCTTTAACGAACAGGAATCCCAGGCCGTTACTTTGCTTAAGAAGCAGAGTATTACCCGGCTGGATGTGGTCAACTACATCTCTCACGGCATCTCCAAGGTGCAAGGCGAGAACGAAGGGCAGGGCATCACGCCTTTGTCGGAGGAGGAGGCCGGCGCTGATTCCGTTGCCAAGAGCCCGCTCGAGAACTTCGCTACCAACCTCAACCAGCAGGCGCGCCTCGGCAAGATAGATCCGCTGATCGGTCGTAAGAACGAGGTCGAGCGCACCATACAGATCCTGTGCCGGCGCCGCAAGAACAATCCCCTCTACGTCGGCGAGGCCGGCGTGGGGAAGACCGCCATCGCGGAAGGTCTCGCCAAGATGATTGTGGATGGCGAAGTTCCCGATGTGCTCAAAGACAGCACGATCTACGCGCTGGATCTGGGCGCACTGCTCGCCGGCACCAAGTATCGCGGCGATTTTGAAAAGCGCCTCAAGGCCGTGCTCAATCAACTGCAAAAGGAACGCGGCGCGATCCTGTTTATTGATGAGATCCACACCATCATCGGCGCGGGCTCCGCCTCGGGCGGTGTGATGGACGCCTCCAATCTCATCAAGCCCGCGCTGGCCTCCGGCGAGCTGCGCTGCATCGGTTCCACCACGTATCAGGAATACCGCGGCATCTTCGAGAAGGATCGCGCGCTGTCCCGGCGCTTCCAGAAGATTGATATCACCGAGCCCTCGGTTGAGGAGACCGTCGCCATCTTGCAAGGATTACGCACTCGCTTCGAGGAGTACCACAAGGTGGCGTATTCCCAGGCGTCGCTGCGCACCGCGGTCGAGTTGTCGCATCGCTACATCAACGACCGGCATCTGCCCGACAAGGCAATAGACGTGATAGACGAGGCCGGCGCCAATCAGAGCATACTGCCGCCGGATCAGCGGGTAGAGACCATCGGGGTAGATGAGGTGGAGAGCGTGGTGGCCAAGATGGCGCGCATCCCCCTGAAGAGCGTATCCAGCTCTGACAAGGATACGCTGCGCAATCTGGAGCGCAACCTCAAGATGGTGGTGTTCGGCCAGGATGAGGCCATCCATGCGTTGGCCGCGTCCATCAAGATGCTGCGCTCCGGCTTGGGCAATACCCAACGGCCGATCGGGTCGTTCCTGTTTTCCGGCCCCACCGGCGTCGGCAAGACCGAGGTTACGCGGCAGCTCGCGCGCATCATGGGCATCGAACTGATCCGCTACGACATGTCGGAGTACATGGAGCGCCACACTGTATCGCGGCTGATCGGCGCGCCGCCGGGATACGTCGGCTTCGATCAGGGCGGACTGCTCACTGAGGCCATCACCAAGCACCCGCACGCGGTGTTATTGCTCGATGAAATCGAGAAGGCGCACCCTGATGTGTTCAATCTGCTCTTGCAGGTGATGGACCACGGCACGCTGACCGACAACAACGGCCGTAAGGCCGATTTTCGCAACGTGGTGATCGTGATGACCACCAACGCCGGCGCCGAGCAAATGAGCCGCTCCTCAATCGGCTTCACCCGGCAAGATCACAGCGGCGACAGCATGGAGGTCATCAAGCGTACCTTTTCGCCGGAGTTCCGCAACCGCCTGGACGCAATCATCCAGTTCAAGACGCTCGACGCCGTCACTATCGCCCATGTAGTGGATAAATTCATCGCCGAACTCGAGATGCAACTGCTGGAGAAGCACGTCACCCTGGAACTGACCTCCAAGGCGCGCGAATGGCTCGCCGAGCACGGCTTCGACCCCGCCATGGGCGCGCGGCCGATGACCCGGCTGATTCAGGAAAATATCAAGCGGCCACTTGCCGAGGAGTTGCTATTCGGGAAACTGGCCGCGGGCGGGCATGTACAGGTGGACGAAGCGGACGGCAAGCTGTGTTTCACCATCGAAGAAAGCCAGGATCAGAAAGATCCGCAGCTTGAAGTGGAGTAGCGGCCGCTTTTATACAAAGCAGTAGCAAGTTCTAAGTAGCGAGGATAAGAAGCTTCCGGCTGGTTTGAAAATTCGCTTAACCCAAACTTTCTTGCTTCGTGCTACTCGTCACTGTTTAACTCTGGTTATCACCGCGCCCGGAACGAGATACGGCCCTTGGTAAGATCGTAGGGGGTAAGCTGAACGGTGACCTTGTCGCCAGTCAGGATGCGGATGTAGTGTTTGCGCATCTTGCCTGAGATGTGTGCGGTGACGATATGGCCGTTTTCGAGCTGGACTCGAAACATGGTATTGGGCAGGGTTTCGATGACCGTGCCTTCCATTTCAATGTGTTCTTCTTTTGCCATCAGTGCTTGCGCTCAATCTATAATCGGCCATTATACCATTTAAGCGTCAATTTTCCTCTGACGTAGAGGGAAGAACTAATGTCGCGGGAGCGACCATACGCGACCAACGTCCGTGAAGGTACGTCTCCAGCGGGTGGTACTCATCTTTATAGCTCATCTTGCGGCACTCCTTGATCCAGTAGCCGAGATACAGCCACGGCAACCCTAGCCGCTGCGCCTCGTGGATCTGCCAGAGGATGGAGTAACGGCCGAGGCTGCGCGTCGGCTGAGCGGGATCGAAAAAAGTGTATACCGCCGACAACCCTTGTTCGAGATGGTCGGTCACCGCCACCGCCAGCAGTTGATCTCCGTTGCGAAATTCGTAGAGCTGGGTATCCAGCCCGGCACAGAGCAGGAAGCTTTGATACTGTTCAGGGGCGGTGCCGTCCATCCCGCCGCCGGGGTGGCGGCTTGCCAGATAGCGCTGATAGAGATGGAAGTGGTCTTCCCGATAGAGGCCGGCCATGGCCCGTACCGTGAGGTCCTGATTGCGCTGCCAGGTGCGGAGTTGATTGCGTGTAGGTTGGAATTCAGCGACTGGGATGCGCACCGGGATACAGGCCTCGCAGCCCTGGCAGTGCGGGCGGTAGAGATATTCGCCGCTGCGCCGGAAGCCGTGATCTATCAACCGGCTGTACAGGGCGGTGCTGGTCGGCTGATAGGGATCGGCGTAGAGAGTCCCGGCCATGCGTCCGGGGAGATAATTGCAGGGGTGCGGCCCGGCGAGATAAAAATCCAGGGCATGGATATCGGGCTGCGCCGCTGCGTCGAGCGATTTGGATTCAGTCATGTTCCACACATTGCCAATCGTCGCCACTGCCCGGCTGATCTATCCAGTGTCTCAGCGATCGGATGAACTCCTCTCGGGGGATCAGCTCCGCGCCAAGACTCGCCAGGTGGTCGTTGTAGACCTGGCAATCTATCAGGCCGTACCCCCAAACCTCCAGTTGTTGGACGAGATGGACCAGCGCGACCTTGGAGGCATCGGCGCTGCGGCTGAACATGGATTCGCCGAAGAACACCCGCCCCAGCGCAACGCCATAAAGTCCGCCGACCAAGCGGCCATCGCGCCAGGTTTCGACGGAATGCGCATAACCTCGGGCGTGAAGTTCGTTGTAGGCCTCAATCATGGCCGGAGTAATCCAGGTGTCGGATGCGCCCTTGCGCGGCGCGGCGCAACCCTCCATGACTTCGCGGAAGGCCTGATCCATCGTAATCCGGTAGCGGCACTGCTTGAGAGTTTTACGCAGACTGCGCGAAATCTTCACACGCGATGGGAGCAATACGGCGCGCGGATCGGGCGACCACCATAGAATGGGTTGCCCCTCGGTCGCTCCCGGCGTCCTGCCTCCCGCGACACTAGGCCATCCCTGGCCGTCGTTATACCACGGAAAAATCCCTTTCCGGTAGGCTGCCAGCAGGCGTTCTGGGCTCAAATCGCCACCCAACGCCAACAGCCCATCGGGCTCGCGCAAGGCCAGATTCACGTCAGGGAATTTCTGACTCTCTGCGCTGAGCCAACAGGGGATGGTTACTCGTTCATCCATAACCGCGTTCATGTGGGGCATTGCCTGTAAGGTGTATGTTCGCCGAGGTCGTTCATATAATACGCCATGTTGTCCTGCTCGTGGCTGAGGAACTCCGCGACGGCGCTGCTGAAGGCGGGGTGACTCAGCCAATGCGCCGACCAGGTGGGCGTGGGCAGAAAGCCGCGACTGAGCTTGTGTTCGCCCTGCGCGCCGGCCTCGAAGCGCTGAAGGCCCTGCGCGATACAATGCTCGATGGCGGCGTAATAACAGACCTCGAAGTGCAGGCTGTGAAACGCCTCGCTGCAGCCCCAGTGCCGCCCGTACAGCGTATCCGTGCCGCGCAGGTTGAAGGCGCCCGCGACGTAGCGGGCTTGATGTTTGGCCAGCACCAGCACGACGTTATCGGCCATCGTCCGCCCGATCTCCTGGAAAAAACCCAAGGTCAAGGAGGCGATACCGCCGCGTTTGAGAAAGGTTGAGCTATAGAAGCGGTGAAAGATCTCCCACTGTTCAGCAGAGATTTGCCGGCCGTTCAACACCTCGATCTCGATGTCCGCCTCACGCACAAAGCGCCGCTCGCGTTTGACCTTTTTGCGTTTTTCAGCGGTCAACTGCGCAAGGAAGTCATCGAAATCGCGATAACCCTGATTGTGCCAATGGAACTGACAGCCGGTCCTGCGCATCAGGCCGTGGGCTTCGAGCCGCCGGGTGTCTTGTTCGGTAGTAAACAGCCAATGCAGTGAAGAGACCTTGAGCCGCTGTGCATGTTCGAGCGCGCCTGCAATAAGCGCATTCGCAATCTGCGGCGTATCTTCAGCGAGCAACAGCCGTGCACCAGTGACGGGTGTGTAGGGTACGGCCACCACCAGCTTGGGATAATAATTCAGCCCGGCACGCCGGTAGGCATCGGCCCAGGCCCAGTCGAAGACAAATTCGCCGTAGGAATTATCCTTGAGATACATCGGTACGGCGCCGACCAGCCGGCCTTGCTTATGCGCGGCGAGATACTGCGGAATCCAGCCCGCCGCCGCGCCCACGCAACCATGGTGCTCCAGGGCGGCGAGAAATTCATGGCGCAGGAAGGGGTTGGCCTCTCCCGCCAGTCTGTTCCAGTCAACGGCCGGGATGTCATCGAGACTGCTGAGGACGGTAAGCGTCATATTCATTTCGACCATGCTGATGCGAAATAGTCTCCGGCCTTGTCCATTTCAATGATCGGTAACCGTAAAGCTCCAGACCTTCCCCTCCGCGGGCCACACGCCGCGCTCAATCACCTTGCTATCCTCAAACACGAGATAACTCTCCTTCCCATAATGCGGAAGTGGGCGGATGAGCGCCTGCAGCGCCTCGGTGTTCGCTGCGGAGATGACCACGATGACCTTGCCGTTGTTCTGCTTGGCGGCCCAAACGCGGGCGCTGCCTTTGGTCGCTCCCGGCGTCCTGCCTCCCGCGACATTAGTACTTCCCTGTACGTCACCGGCAAGTTGTTGCGGAGCGGCGGGGAGCTGATGTTTTTGCAGAAACAGGGCAGTCTCGTTATGGGTTCCAATCACCAGCAGGGGACCGGAGGGGGGTGCGGTGCTGCCATCTGTAATGCGAGGAGTGGTATCAAGTAATTTCCCCGCAAGCTCGGCGGCGGTTTTGTGCAGTAGGGGATCGCTCCCCACCACCACCGTGAGTGTCGCAGGATCGGTCATCGCCTGACGCAGCAGCGGCGGCATCTCGGCGTCGGTGATGCGCCGGAACAGCCTGAGGTCGGGATCAATGCTGAGCGTCAAGGGTTGCTCGTTGAGTTCCACCGTATAGCTTTGCTCGGTATCGTTAAGTTCCAAGATCTTTTCAGCGCTGCCATTAGCCGTCTTGATCTGAATGGGTACCCGTAGCGTGTAGGCCGGCGTGGGTTGGGTCAGGGTGAACGAGGCGAGGTACGCACCCGTGCCGCCGGGGTTGGGTTGCGCCTTGAGCTTGTCTGCGCTGACTACTGGCGCGCCGGAACGGTTGAGCCATTGTTCAAAAAACGCATCCAGGTCTTTTCCGGAGCTTTTCTCAAAGACCTGTTGCAAATCTTTCCAGCTCGCGGTTTGAAACTGTTTTTCCTTCCAAAAGTTACGCAGGGCCTGGTCGAAGGCCTGCTTGCCTATCCAGTCGCGCAGCATCAAAAAAATATACGCCGATTTGTGATAGCCGACGATCTCCGAGGTGTTGTGGCTGCGGGATGTAAATTGGTGCAACGGTTGATCCTGCCCCGGCGGGATGGAGGCGAAGTCGCGCAGCCATTGCAGGCGCATGGCGCGTGCATCATCTGGGCCTTCCTGTTCCTTGTAAGCGTAGTCGGCCATGAAGGTGGTGAGACCCTCGGCCCAGTTGCCGCGGGTGAGGTCTATGTACACGCCGTTTCCCCACCAGTTGTGCAAAATCTCGTGGCCAAGCGATGTGGTGCGGATGAAGGGCAGGCGCAAGACGTTGATACCGAGATAGGTGAGCGTGGGCATACCGAAACCGGTGGGCAAGGGACTGGAAACGATGCTGAATTCGCTAAACGGGTAAGGGCCTATATTGTTTTTGTAGAGATCGAGGTACGCGCTGATCGAGTTAAGATAATCGCCTGCCAGCGCAGCGATTTCAGGATGGAAGTAGGTGCGCAGGCGCAGACCGTCGTGCATGATCTCCTTGATTTGATATGGGCCGGCCAGCAGATCTATTCCTTCCGCCGGTTGTTTGAATTCAAATTGGGCCTGATACCGCCCGTGCTGAAGGTCTTCCTTGACAAGTCGGCCGGGGACCAGACCGCGCTGTTCGGCGGGGAGATCGAGGGACACACTATAGGTAAACGCGTTGGCGTCAAAGCTGGGGTACCACGAGGGTTGATAGCCGGAGGCGGGGAGATAGGTGCCCTGAGTATCCGCCATGGCGGGGATGAAACCCAGTACCTCGCGGTGATCGAGGCGGGTGTCAAGGGGTTGCAGTTGGCCGTGGTAACTGAGCCGGAGCGTATGCTGGGCGGTAGGGCCATCGAGCTCAAGCCGCCAGGTAGATACGCCCTTGGATTCTTCGCTCGGCTTTACCGGGAGATCCTTGCCGTCCATGCTCAGCCGGGTGACCGTGAACTGTCCGCCCAACGCAAAGCTGATCGTACCTTGTGCGTTGAGGGTGACCACATCCTCCGCCGCAAGCTGTTGGCTGGCCGGTTCGAGGCGCACCTTGAGATCATGGTGCAGACCGGTGATCCGTGGATCGCCGCCCTGGATGCTTTCCTGTACGGCACAGGCCGAGAGGCTGATTAAGCAAAGAATAACCAGAAGTAGGGCCGAATTCATTCGGCCTGTTATGCTACGGCGATGCGGGGAATTTAGCGACGATGTCAAACTCATGGCCCTCGCGGCTGAGTGTGATGGGCAACCAGGTTCCCGGCGCCTGACGTTGCACGAGGGTGCTGACCTCACCCGCCTCTTTGATCTTTACGCCCGCCATCTCGATGATCACGTCATTAGCGATGATCCCTGC
>Ga0184616_10000027_pt1 | contig 28961 bp, 35 predicted proteins | sample PLM4_90_coex_FD_133145 | JGI IMG/M metagenome (GOLD analysis project Ga0184616, IMG submission 133145) | Groundwater sediment microbial communities from an aquifer in East River, Colorado, USA - PLM4_90_coex | ecosystem: Environmental > Terrestrial > Soil > Riparian zone | place: USA: East...
AGACTTTCAGTGTCGGCTTCGCCAAGCAGTTCCAGGGCTGGACGCTGGAGGGCGGCTACATGTATGTACTGTGGGATGACCGCACCATCAACAACAGCACCCCGCCCGCCGCGGACCCGAACGGTACACTCGCCTTCAACGGGACCTATAAATCCCACGCACACCTGCTTGGCATCGGTTTCTCCAAAAAATTCTAGGCGGGCGCAGGTATCATCGTTTGGCAACAAGCTCAGCAACTGCGGTCGAGGATTCCCCGCCCCCTGTGGAGCTGGCTGCTCGATCCCGGCTCGCTGACCCGCCGCCTGCAACAGGTGTGCAGCCGGTTTCGCGTACAGGTCTATCGCCAAGGTTGGGCGCGGCCGATGCTGGATGAAGCCCGCGCACTTGGCCTGCGCGCGGGTGAACGGGCTTGGGTGCGCGAGGTGCATTTGTTCTGTGACGAACAACCCTGCGTGTTCGCTCGCACCATCATCCCCAGGACCACCTTGCAAGGCAAATACCGGCGCCTGACGCGGCTCGGCAATCGTTCGTTGGGGGCGGTGTTGTTCGCCGATAAAACGTTGCGCCGCAGTGATCTGGACATCGCCGTTATAGGTGAGCGGCAGGCCTTATTCACCCCTGCGACTGCGTTGTCGAGTGTAAAACCCGCAAAGATCTGGGGCCGACGCTCATTGTTTCATCTCTCCAACCGTCCTCTACTATTAAGCGAAATATTTTTGCATGATATGTCAGGATATCCTTCATGCAACCAAGAGAAATAAAAGAACGCCTCTATCACTACACCTTACTGATGCGTCTCAACCGGCCCATCGGCATCTTTCTGCTGCTGTGGCCAACCCTGTGGGCGCTGTGGATTGCGAGCACAGGCCGCCCCGATCCGCTCGTGCTCATCGTGTTTGTGCTCGGCGTGGTATTGATGCGTTCGGCGGGCTGTGTCATCAATGACTACGCGGACCGCGACATTGATCCGCACGTGCGGCGCACCGCGCAACGCCCGCTGGCAGCCGGCGTTGTCTCCCCGCGCGAGGCGCTGGTTCTGTTCGCGGTGTTGTGCCTGATCGCCTTCCTGCTGGTGTTGCTCATGAATCGTCTCACCGTGCTCTTGTCCTTCATCGGAGTGCTACTCGCGGTGAGTTACCCGTTCGCCAAACGCTACACGCACCTCCCGCAGGTGCATCTCGGCGCCGCCTTCGGCTGGGCGGTGCCGATGGTGTTCGCCGCTCAGACCGGCAGCGTGCCTCAGGAGGCGTGGCTCCTATTCATTGCGACGGTCTTGTGGGCGGCCGCCTACGACACGATGTACGCGATGGTAGACCGCGCGGACGATCTACGTATCGGCGTGAAATCCACCGCCATATTGTTCGGCGACGCCGATCGGGTGATTATCGCCGTCATCCAGGGCCTTACGTTGTGCGCACTGGTCTTGGTGGGCATGCGAGTACACTTGGGGTGGCCGTATTATGCCGGCCTGTCGCTCGCGCTGGGTCTCGCCATCTACCAGCAGATGCTGATTAAGGACCGGACACCAGCGTTGTGCCTTAAAGCCTTTCTCAACAATAACTGGTTTGGTGCGGCAATCTTTGCCGGCATCGCGGCAGGCTATTTACTTAAAGGCTGACCGATGCACATTTGCCATGGCATTGGCTAAAACTCGTGTGTTGTAGAGTATAATAGAAACATTGCCTCACCCCCCGGGAACATTCAAGGCAGTTTTGCGTCTAATTTTTACCCAAGGCCTAAGCGCAGGTTCCCACACCAATACCCTTTCTAAGGAGAATGAATTATGCAGAACGTTAAACTTTACAAGCAAGCCGTAACCGCACTGATGGCCGGGGCGCTCATCATGCCTTTGGCGGGATGTGAAACCACTTCGGGCGGCGGCGTAAGCAAACAACAAGCCGGAACTGTGGTAGGCGGTGTCCTCGGAGGCGTATTAGGGTCTACCGTCGGCGGTGGTAAGGGCCAGGTAGCCGCCACCATCGCGGGCGCGTTAATCGGCGGATTGTTAGGCTCATCGGTCGGCGCCTCTCTCGACCGCGCCGATGAACTCCAGGCGCAACAGGTCCTGGAGCACAATCGTGTCAATCAAGCCCGCACCTGGCGCAATCCCGACACCGGCAATGAGGTCACGGTGACGCCGACGCGCACCTACAACCGGGCGAGCGGCCAAACCTGCCGTGAATACACCACCAGCGTGGTAATCCAGGGAAAGAGGGAAACGGCTCACGGCAACGCTTGCCGCCAGTCCGACGGAAGCTGGCAGATTGTTAATTAACCAAACCGTCTAATTCAGTTGCCTCCACAAAGCCTTGTCCGGAAATCCGGACAAGGCTTTTTTATTTACCCGCTACTGAAAACCTCGTCTAGCCAGTCCGCAATGTCCTCAATCTCCTGCGGACATAGGGTGTGAGGCATCGGATAAACACGCCAGTCGATTCGATAGCCCAATTTTTCCAGAGCACGCCGCGACATCTCCCCGCGCGGAAGAGGAATAATGTCATCCTCCGTACCGTGCGCCATCATGATCGGCACATCGGCATTGGCAGCCTGCGCCTCGACTGACAGCGCATCGGGCAACAGCAGATACGTTGAAAGCGCGAGGATCCCCCCCAGCCGCTCCGGATAGCGTAAACCGGTGTGCAAGGCCATCGCCCCGCCCTGGGAAAATCCCGCCAGCACAATGCGCCGCGCGGGAATATCCCGTTTCACCTCACGCTCTATCAACGCCCGCAGTTGCTGTTCCGATGTCCGTATCCCCATGTCGTCAAACTTGTCGGCAAGATCAGGGCCGTATACGTCATACCAGGCAGGCATAGGCATGCCGCCACTGCGGGTGATCGCGCGCACCGGGGCATGGGGGAAGACGAATCGCACGGCGTGCGGCGGCCGCGCCCATTGACCGGCCAGCGGCGCCAGATCATGGCCATCCACCCCCAGACCGTGCATGCAGATCACAGTGGCCGTAGCCGGCGCGGATGGGTTAATCTCTACACTAGGTAAAAGCTCGGGCATACTCTAGGCACCCTCTATCCAAAATGGGCGTAAAGAAAAACGAAGGATGGTTCTGCTATATTTTGCGCTGTGACGACGGCACACTCTACACCGGCGTCACCACCGATCCCGCACGCCGCGAACAGGAACACAACAGCGGCACGGCGGCCAAGTATACCCGTGTCCGGCGGCCGGTGAAAATCGTTTATTGCGAGACGCTGCACAATCGCGGCGACGCCCTGCGGCGCGAACATCAAATCAGACAATTGTCACGCGCTGGGAAACTGACGCTGATTGGATCTCCCAAAAGATGAACACCTCCTGCCCGTTGTGCGCACCGCAAGCTGAAGTTATCCTTTGGCAAGACGCACGCTGCCGGGTGATACTCGTCAACGACCCCGATTACCCCGGCTACTGTCGTGTGATCTGGACTGCGCACATCAAAGAGATGAGCGACCTCGCCAAGCCCGACCGCGATCATCTCATGAGCGTCGTGTTTGCCGTCGAATCCGTGCTGCGAGAACTGCTAAACCCCGACAAAATCAACCTCGCCTCACTCGGCAACCAAACCCCGCACCTGCATTGGCACGTCATCCCACGCGACCGGGACGACGCCCATTTCCCGAATCCGATTTGGTCTGTGCGATTACGTGACCCCACGCAGAATATTAACATTGACGCAAGCCTGCTAATCCGGCAACTTACTGAGCAACTTGCATCAAGCCAAGATGACTCAAAATAAAGCGCTTAATCGAGCGTGTTTGAACACACATACATTTACAAGTCGTGATTATTTATTTGGCATATATGAATCAATCAGGTATAGAATTCATCATGACATTATGCGCCCCAAGGTTAAGATGTGTGGCAGTCATACAATGAACCTGACCCTACCTGATGCCTGAGTATATCTCACCACAGCTGCCGCGGAAGGAAGGGCACTTTCCGAACACTGGAAACGCGGTAGTCGAGCTGCATCGGCTGCTCGCAATTTTTCTTGCCAGTCGGCATTTTGCAGAACTCTGTGAAGGATATCCTGGAGAAGGATTCGATCCGATTTACCAGATTCAAGAGGTAGAAGGGGATGAAATCACCAGAATCCTACTGAATCTTGCCATTACCGCGCGCGTTGTGGATGACCGAGAGGGGCGAGCTTTCGAGCTTGTTGGCTCGGATTGCGGAACATTACAGAAGGATCTACGCAATCAAGAAACTGACGTTCTCGAAATCAGAGAGGCATGCAACAAGCTAATTCACGCAGAAACCGTCCGGTTTGATGTCGAAGAGCTCGGTGATCAACGGTACTTGAACCCAATTATCTATCTCTATGGCACGCTTCAAGGGAGGCAATGGCGTGCGCAGCTGGATGTCATCAAGTTCTGCAAAGCGTATTTCACCTTCGTCTGCTATTTCTAACATCCCGGTCGAGAGCGACGCTCTGCGAACGGGCTTTTCCCGCTAGCTTTTTAAGGGTTCAGAGCCCTTTAACACGGGTTAATCATGCTAGCCGCCGATTTGGCGCGGGCGCGTGCTTGGTCAATATCTTTCCCGCCGGCCAGCGCGACGCCCATGCGGCGCTTGATGAACGATTCTGGTTTGCCAAACAAGCGTATATCAGTGTCGGGCACGCGCAGGGCTTCTTCTACGCCCTCAAAGGCGATGCCTTTGCCCTCCACACCACCGTAGATCACGGCGCTGGCGCCGGGGTTGCGCATTTTGACGGACACAGGCAAACCCAAGATCGCGCGGGCATGGATTTCAAATTCGCTCTGCACTTGCGTAGTCATGGTGACCATCCCGGTGTCGTGGGGGCGCGGGCTGACTTCGGAAAACCACACTTGATCGCCTTTGACAAACAATTCCACGCCGAAGATACCGCGCCCGCCCAAGTTGTCCGTGACTTTTTTGGCGATTTCGCGTGACTTGGCGAGCGCCGCTTTGCTCATCGGCTGGGGTTGCCAGCTTTCCACATAGTCGCCCTTTACTTGCACGTGACCAATGGGTTCGCAAAAAAACACAAACGGGGTCACATCTTGCCTTTTGACATTCTAGTTGATAGGGTAGTTAAATTGCCTTGGCGTTTACTAAGGGCAGGTAAATTTAAACGATGATTGCTTCGGCATTCGGTGTGTCGTCCTCTTTATCGATGTTTGGGCACTGGTAAACAACTCTGAAGCAACTCTGCAGCCGATTCCTTCAGAGTGGCGCTCGGGCAACGCCTGCCGGGTTGCGCGTCGACCCTACGATTGGGCGATTCCACCTGGATGTAGGTCCCCGCCTCCCCGGGCGAAACGGCCTATAGACGCCTCGCCCAACTCGGGCTATAGTTGAGTGGCCGCCATGCCGTCTGTCGAACACATCCCCGTCGAGGTGGTGCCCTCGTCATTCACTGGAGCCCGCCATGCCCCCCCCGATTACCAAAGACATCTTCACGCTCGGCAGTACGATCCGAATCCTCTTCTACGGCGATGTTCGCGACACCAATACCGCAGCGGTACCGCAGCCCGGGCCCGGGAACCAGTTGCGCGGCATGCCGACAGAGTTCGGGCTGCGGATCCTGAAGGATCTGCTCGAAGCGCAGAGCACGTTCCTCGTGCGGTTGCAGGTCGATGTTCTGAACCGCCACTATCACTACAACTCAGACGGTTTCGTTCGGGAGCCCGCCGTGCCGGGCGCGAACAAGCTCACGCCGGCCCTGCTGAAGAAGTACGACCAGGTGTGGTTCTTCGGGCAGCAATACGCCAACTATTCGCAATGGAACGATGCCTACGGCGGGCCGGAGAGCGAGCTCACCAATGCCGAGGTCGCCGCACTGCGCACCTGGATGGATGCGGGTGGCGGCGTGCTCATCACCGGCGACCATTCGAACGACGTCAGCTTCCGTGAGCAGTTCCTCGTCGATCCGGCGCTGAAGGGCCAGACGCTAAATCTCGGACGTGCGCTCGGTTGGCGCGTACCGCGCGCCGGGCAGATGCGTGTCTGGGCCGGCGCCCCCGATGCGAGCGCGCCGAGTTACTACGTCGACACGGCCGGCGACCCCAACATGGCAATGATGCCCAAGCAGGAGGACGCGATCCCGCAATCGATTCGCATCGAACAGGTGTGGCGGAGTGTGCACATGGGCTCAAGCGGCCTGTTCGGCCCGGTGGGCTTCTTTTTTCTCGAAGATCACGCGTTGTTTCGCACCACGCCGAACGCCGATTATTCGAGCGGGAGGATCGACATCCTGCCCGATCACGTGCACGAGGGCGCGGTCGCGGTCCCGCGGACCCTCGATCCAACCCTGTGGCCGGCGCGAGGTAGTTATCGGCCCGGCCCGCAAATCGTCGCGTGGGGCACGAACAAGGCGCCGCTGCGATGGGCGGCGTTCGGGGGCACGAGCAAGACGGACTTCAGACTATGGCGCGAGGTCGGGGTCGTGGCCGCCTACGATGGCGACTATGTGGGCGTGGGTCGGATCGTCGCGCACTCGACTTGGCACCACCACGTGAACGTGAACCTCGTGGGCTTTCGCAATCCGGATGGCTCCGCCGGCAAGGTCCTGCGGCGTCTCGGCGAATACTTCAAGAACGTCGCCTTGTGGCTGTCGCCGTGGGCGGCACGCAGCGGCCTCTTTCACGCCGCGATCGATTGGACGGCCCGCCACCCGCTCATGCGTGAGATAACCGGTGCGCCGGTGCAGGCGCTCGGCGCCGCGGCCGCGAGTCTCATGGCGCGCGCACTCGGCGCCGGTACGTACGACGACCTCATGCAGCTTCCCTTCGCCGCACTCCCCCCGAGTACGAGCGCCAACGACCCACGCGCGACGATCCCGCACGAACTCCTGCTCGGGACCGCGATCGGCGTGGCGCAGCAGCGCGCCGCGGCCGGTGGGAAGCGCGCGCGACCGCTCGACGCTGCCGCGATGAACGAAATCGCGTGCTCGGCCGTCGCGACGCTGCACCGCTCGCTGGTGCGCGAGTCCAAGTCGCTCGAGGCGTGCCTGCATGACTTGCAAGGTCCGCGGCACGGGAGCGAGAAAACGGCGGTTGAGACGCCGGCGCGTGGGGGGAAACGCCGGGTGCGGCGGTAAGGGGCGCCGCCAGCCCGGGGCCGTCTTACCTAGGCTATGTCGCCGTCATCGAGTTCAAGCTTAGGAAGGCGGCTGCGCACTGCGTCGGCTCGCTCAGGGCGGACCGGGCTGAGGATGATTCGGCCATCGTCGACCTGAACGCGAAAGTGCTCTGCCTGCCCCAACTATCGAGCAGCTACAGGCCTTACTCGCCAAGATCATCACGCGCATCATGCGGTTGTTGACTCGCCAAGGCCATCTCATCGAAGAAAAGTCAGGAGGGTCATGTCTTGCAATGACACATTGCTTGCCGCGGATATGGCCGTCTGGCAGCTTCAATCATTCATGTGCGATTTAATCTTGCCGGCCGCCGATTTGGCGCGGGTGCGCGCTTCGTCAATATCTTTCCCGCCGGCCAGCGCGACGCCCATGCGGCGTTTCAAAAACGATTCCGGTTTACCGAACAAGCGTATATCAGTGTCGGGCACGCGCAGGGCTTCGTCAATACCCTCAAAGGCGATGCCTTTAGCCTCAACACCGCCATAGATCACGGCGCTGGCGCCGGGGTTGCGCATTTTCACGGACACAGGCAGGCCCAATATCGCGCGGGCATGGATTTCAAATTCGCTCTGCAGTTGCGTAATCATGGTTACCATCCCGGTGTCGTGCGGGCGCGGGCTGACTTCGGAAAACCATACCTGATCGCCTTTCACAAACAGTTCCACGCCGAAGATGCCGCGCCCGCCCAAATTGTCTGTGACTTTATTGGCGATTTCTCGTGACTTGGCGAGCGCCGCTTTGCTCATCGGCTGCGGCTGCCAGCTTTCTACATAGTCACCCTTCACCTGGACGTGGCCGATGGGTTCGCAAAAAAATGTTTCGATCGTGCCTGACTCTCCTACAGCGCGGGCGGTGAGTTGGGTGATTTCATAATCAAATTCGATCACGCCCTCGACGATCACTTTGCCTAGCCCTACCCGGCCGCCGCTTTGGGCGTAATCCCAGGCGGCCTCGACTTCCCGCGCCGTTTTAATAAACGACTGGCCTTTGCCTGACGACGACATCACCGGCTTGACGATGCAGGGATAGCCGATCTGGTTGTCAATGGCGGCGCGTAATTCGTCCAGGCTGGAGGCAAAACGGTATGGGGAGGTGGGCAGTCCCAATTGCTCTGCGGCCAGCCGCCTTATGCCCTCGCGGTTCATGGTGAGTTGCACCGCGCGCGCAGTGGGGATGACCTCGGCCAAACCTTCGCGCTCGATCTCGACCAGCGCATCCGTCGCAATCGCTTCGATCTCCGGCACGATGAGCTGCGGGCGCTCCTGTATCACGAGGGTGCGCAATGCCGCGCCGTCGGTCATGTTAATGACGTGTGCGCGATGCGCGACTTGATGCCCGGGTGCATTAGGGTAGCGATCCACCGCGATGACCTCCACGCCAAGGTGTTGCAGGGCGATGATGACTTCCTTACCCAATTCTCCGGCGCCGAGCAGCATGACGCGGGTGGCCGAAGGGCTGAGCGGGGTGCCGATTTTCATGTATTACTTGGTCTAATATATACACCGCAGAGGACGCAGAAGAGCAGGATCAAAAGGCATGGCTTTCCCTCTGCGTCCTCCGCGGTGACGGTTTTATCGGTTTGTGTGTGCAGCGTTCCGAGCCTACGACGAATACCGCATGCGTGTGCCATGCAGGAGTGAAAGGGTGATTTCCGCTGCGCTCAGGTCCTTGGGAAAGTAGGTGCCGGATACTTTTGACCCGTTGATGCTGGCCCCCTCCAGTTTGCTTTGCGTGAAGTCGATGCCGCGCAGGTCGGCTTGACGAAAATAGCTGTTGCTAAAATCGAGCCCCGCGGCATCGAGCCCCCGCAAGTCCAGGCCGCGAAAATCGGTGCTGGTGAGATCGCACTTCTCGCCCTGGGCCTTGCGAAAATTGAAGTCGGCGGTTTTGCCATCACGCAGTAATTGAGATAAGGCATCATGTTTGACATCGGGTTTTTTCAACACGGTCACTCTCCTTTGCTAAAGCGTTACCTACGCATCAGCCAAAATATCAGGCTGATAACAATGCTGACAATGATAGAGGTCGTGATCGGAAAATAAAGCCGAAAACCGTCGCGCTCCATTACGATATCACCGGGCAACCGGCCGAGTCCGGCCTTTTGCAGCCACGGCCACAACACGCCGAGGATGACCAGACACAGGCCGATGGTAATCAGTGCACGCGACATGTTTTAAGGAATGCGGCGGACTCCTTTTTCAGAGCCGAGCAGCAGGACATCCGCGGGCCGGATAGCGAACAGGCCGTTGGTCACGATGCCGGGGATGTTGTTGAGGGTCGCCTCGAGTTTGGCAGGCTCCAAGATTTGCAAGCCACGCACGTCGAGGATCAGATTGCCGTTGTCGGTGGTGAAATTCTCGCGCAACATTGGGTTGCCGCCCAGTTTGACGATCTGCCGCGCCACGAAGCTGCGCGCCATCGGGATCACCTCGATAGGCAGCGGAAATTCACCGAGCACGCCGACCAGCTTGGACTCATCCGCGATGCACACGAATTTTTTACTGGCCGCTGCCACGATTTTTTCGCGGGTCAGTGCACCGCCGCCACCCTTGATGAGGTGCAGGTGCTGAGTGGCCTCATCGGCGCCGTCCACGTACAAGGGCAGATCGCCGGTTTCGTTTAGCTCCAGCACCAAAATGCCGTGCCCCTTGAGACGATTGGCGGTGGCGACCGAGCTTGCTACCGCACCCTCGATCTTGTGTTTGATGGTGGCAAGCGCATCAATAAAAAAATTGGCCGTGGAGCCGGTGCCCACGCCAATCACCGTTCCCGCTTGCACATATTCCAGGGCGACCTTGGCCACCGCCTGTTTTATTTCGTCTTTGGTCATCAGCGTTCTCGTCAGCGCGTTCTTAGAGACTAAGAATACCTGTTATGAGGCCCGGAATGAAGGGCTGGCTGTGACAAAGTCCGGCGATTTCTGATAACGTACCCGGATGCCAGAACGCTATATCGAAAAGATCCTCAAGGCCCATGTCTATGACGTGGCGCTGGAGACCTCGCTGGACCCGGCGCCTTCTCTGTCGCGGCGGGTGGGGAATCGCGTGCTGCTGAAGCGCGAGGACCTGCAGCCGGTGTTTTCCTTCAAGCTGCGCGGAGCCTATAACAAGATCGCCGGGCTCAGCGCAGAGCAGCTCAAGCAGGGTGTCATCACCGCCTCGGCGGGTAACCACGCTCAGGGTGTGGCGCTCGCGGCGGAACGGCGCGGTATCCGGGCGCTCATCGTCATGCCCAAGACCACGCCCGACATCAAGGTGCAGTCGGTGCGCAACCTCGGCGCGGAGATCGTGCTGCACGGCAATACCTATGATGACGCTTATGAGCACGCCATGCGGCTCGCCGCCGAACAGCGCATGACCTTCATACACCCGTACGACGACCCGGAGGTCATCGCAGGCCAGGGCACGGTGGGGATGGAGATCCTGCACCAGCACGCCGACCCGATACACGCGATCTTTGTGCCGGTGGGCGGCGGTGGTCTGATCGCAGGGGTCTCGGCCTACGTCAAGCAACTGCGGCCAGAGGTCAAGGTAATCGGGGTCGAGCCGGACGACGCGGCGTGTTTGTACGAGGCCCTGCGCGCCGGCCGGCGCGTGGTGCTCGATCACGTCGGTATCTTCGCCGATGGGGTCGCTGTGCGTCAGGTGGGCGAGGAGCCGTTCCGCGTCGCGCAAACCTGCGTGGACGAAGTGATTCTGGTCAGCACCGACGAGATCTGCGCCGCCATCAAGGACATCTTCGACGATACCCGCTCCATCGCCGAACCGGCCGGGGCGCTCGCCGTGGCGGGGCTCAAGAAATACATCGAGCGAGAGGGCCTCGCCAACCAGACCCTCGTCGCCATCAACAGCGGCGCCAACATGAACTTTGACCGGTTGCGCCACGTCGCGGAGCGCGCCGAATTGGGTGAACAGCGCGAGGCGTTGCTGGCGGTGACCATCCCTGAGCGGCCGGGCAGCTTCCGCGAATTTTGCGACGCCATCGGCAACCGCAGCATCACCGAGTTCAATTACCGCTATCACGACCCGAACGAGGCCCACGTGTTCGCCGGCGTTCAGATGCACGACGGTCCGGTGGAAAAGGAAAAGCTCATCGCCCATTTGCGCGCCAAGGGTTATCCGGTGTTGGACATGACGGACAACGAGATGGCCAAGATGCACATCCGCTACATGGTGGGCGGTCACAGCAACAACAAGGTCGCGCACGAGGGGCTCTATCGTTTTGAGTTTCCCGAAAGGCCCGGCGCCCTGCTGCATTTTCTGAACCGAGTCGGGCAGCGCTGGAACATCAGCCTGTTTCACTACCGCAATCACGGCGCGGCCTACGGGCGCGTGCTGGTCGGCATTCAAATCCCACCCGACGAGCACGCGGAGTTTCAGGGCTTTCTGAAAGAGGTGGGGTATAACTATTGCGAGGAGGCGGGGAACCCCGTTTACACGCTGTTTCTCGGCTGATAGATTGTTGAAAAAGCCCTTCCATGGGCTTTTTCAACCCGGCCCATCCGTGAGCCGCACGCAGGCTGTTTTTCAACAGCCTGCTAACCCACTCACAACGGATTCAGCCAGTTGTTAATCAGCACCGCCACGTTGTAGAACAGTATGCCCAGCGCGGCGAGCCCACACGCCATAATGATAACGGCCAGTACTACTGCAAATACGCTGCGCATTTTTTAGCTCTCGGTGGCGGCGTCAACAATATGCAGCGGGGTGCTGCACTGCGGGCAATACTTGTGTAGCGGAAGCTGCTCGCGCGGCTCCAGGGCGAGGCTGATTTCACTATGACAACGGGGACATGCCCCCGTCACCTTAACGCTGATCGAATGCTGGTGATAACGGCGATAGCCCATGATAGGGCCCGCGATGAGAAACCCGGGCACCAAAAACCAGTGCGCGCCGAGGATCGGCACCGACAGCAGCGCCAGCAGCCAGCACAATCCCCAGATCTTGAGCGACCGCATCAGCCGTTCATGGTCGCTATAGACCTGCACGCTCAGTTCTCCAGAAGCGGTGGAGTCGTCAACGGACTTGAATACGACGCGGTGTTGTTCGGCAAGCGGCATGGATTTAAGGAAACGCTGTACAGTGTCTGCGCCAATGCGCGCACAGTGTATCATGACTACAGGGTGCCTCTAAAAATAGTGGGTTTTGTCTTTAGGCAAGGCGGAATTCTGCGAGAAAGCGGAGTGTACACGCCAGTACATGAGCATTTCGAGCAGAATTCCAACGCAGCATAAAGACAAAAGACGCATTTTTAGAGGTGCCCCACAGCCATGACTACCGACCCTGGACAAAGGACCCTAACGCCGCCGCGCCGCAAGCTCGCGCTCTGGCTTGCGGGCATCGTTCTGCTCGGCCTCGCAGGCGCCGTCACTCTGGTCGCGCTCACCTTCGACCCCAACGCCTATAAAGACCGGATCAGCGCCTGGGTAAAAGATCAGACCGGCCGCGAGCTACGGATCGGCGGCAAGATCGAAATCTCTTTCTTTCCTTGGCTGGGCGTGAGGCTTAACCATATAGAGGTGAACAACGCCCCGGGTTTTGTTCCAACACCTTTCTTACAGGCCGAACTCGCCCAACTCCGGGTGAAACTAATCCCGCTGCTGCAAGGACAGTGGGTCACCGACATCGTGGTACTGGAGCGGGCGGCATTGCATCTCAGCAGGGACTCCGCCGGTCGCAGCAACTGGGAAGATCTGACGCGAGACCGCGGGCAGAGTACAAATCCCGCTGTACTCAGCCTGGGCGGGCTGGCCGTCACGGATACCTCGTTGACTTTGGATGACCAGCAACAGGGCCGGCACTTTGCGTTGGAAAAGCTCACACTGCGCACGGGGGCTATCGCTCCCCGTGAAGCGTTCGATCTTAAACTCGCCTTTGACACGGCCCTCAGCCCGCAACTCAGCGGACACTTCGAGGCCAAGGGTAAGGGCATGATTGATCTCGATCGGCAACAGTATCAATTGCGTGACGCCCTCATCATGGCGCAGATCACAGGCGAGCATCTGCCGCAAAATTATTTTGAGCTTCAGCTCAGCGGCGATATGAGCGCCGACATTAACCGCCAAACGCTCTTGCTCGACAATGCAAAGATCGAAGCCGTAGGTCTCACAATGCACGGCCATCTTCAAGCTACGCCGATTTCGAATGCCGCGCGTTTAACCGGACGTTTGAAGATCACGCCCTTCAGCCCGCGAGACCTCCTGCGCCGGCTGGACGTATCGCTGCCTTCAGGACTTCCAGACTATGCCCTGCAACAAGCCGCACTCGATGCAGCGCTTGCAGGCAACCTGGAAGAAATTCATCTCACCTCGCTCAAGCTTCAACTCGACGATACCCTGGGTAGCGGAGAGATTAGCTTCAGCATGAAGGAAAAACCATTGGTCAGCGTAAATCTTGCGTTTGACCAGCTCGATCTGGGCCGGTACGTCGCACCCATCGAAGGGCAGCCGAACGCGCTGCCTATAGAGACCCTGCGCGCCTTGCCTGTGCAGGGACAGGTGCGCGTCGCCAACCTCAAATTCGGCGATGTGCAGGCCGACGATGCCATCCTCACCCTTGGAGCAACGCCATGACCCGGCGGCGTCCGGCTATACAGCCCTCGATGAGCGGCCGCCTGCTGTGCTGGTTCGACCGGCACGGGCGTAAAGATCTCCCTTGGCAAAAAAATCCCACGCCCTACCGCGTATGGGTTTCCGAGATTATGCTGCAACAGACCCAGGTCACCACAGTGGTCCCCTATTACTTACGTTTTATGCAGCGCTTTCCTGACATTGCCACACTCGTCGCCGCCCATTTGGACGAGGTGCTGCATCTTTGGACGGGCTTAGGCTATTACGCGCGTGCGCGCAATCTGCACCGCGCCGCCGCGATCGTGTACGGGCAGCACGGGGGTGAACTGCCGCGCGATATCACATTGCTGCAACAACTGCCCGGGATTGGCCGCTCGACGGCGGCCGCGATCCTCGCGCTTGCCCACGGCGAGCGCCACGCCATCCTGGATGGTAACGTCAGGCGCGTCCTCGCGCGTCTGCATGCCGTGGAGGGCTGGCCCGGACGGCGCGAGATCGAACAGCACCTCTGGTCGCTCGCCGAATCACACCTGCCAACGGACCGGGTGCGCGACTACACCCAGGCACTGATGGATCTGGGCGCGACACTGTGTACACGCGCACGCCCAGACTGTACGCGCTGCCCCCTGGCGGATCTTTGCGTGGCGCGCACTCAGAGCGAAATCGCAGCCTACCCCACACCCAAACCGCGCAAGCGCCTGCCGGTGCGCAGCGCCACCTTACTGCTATTGCGTAACAACGCGGGCGATGTGCTGCTGGAACAACGGCCTCCGGCGGGGATCTGGGGCGGGTTGTGGAGTCTGCCTGAGTGCGAACATACTCACCCCGCCGACATCAAGCGCTGGTGCCGGGAGCATCTTGCTTACCAGATCACTCAACTCAAGCTCTGGCCCAAACTACGCCACAGCTTCAGCCATTTTCATCTTGATATTTCCCCGGTGCTTGCACAGGTCAACAAAATCCCTGCCCACGCAATGGAACCGCGCCCCACAGTCTGGTATAACGTTCATCAGCCGGAGGCGCGCGGCCTGGCCGCCCCCGTGCAACGCCTGTTGGCGAAATTATCGGAACACTCTAAGGGACCACGATGACTCGAATGGTACATTGCGTAAAACTCGGACGCGAGGCCGAGGGCCTGCTTTTTCCGCCGTATCCGGGCGAGCTAGGCAAGCGGATTTATGAAAGCGCCTCCTCCGAGGCGTGGAAGATGTGGCTAGCGCACCAGACCACCCTCATCAACGAATACCGTCTCAACATGATGGACCCCAAGGCGCGTCAATTTCTGGCAACCGAAATGGAAAAATTCTTCTTCGGTGACGGCTCGGCCAGGCCGGAAGGCTATGTACCGCCGGTCAACAAATAATTCGGCCTCACCTGCATAATAACCAAACCATGACCTACCAACACGTCCCCGCCTTGCACGGCGTCGCCTGGTATCTGCAAGGATGGCGGCTGTTCACCCGGCAACCCTTGCTGCTGCTCGGTATGTTCTACGCCCTCTTAGCCTCACTGATGGCGCTCAACCTTATTCCTTTCCTGGGCGGTCTGGCCAGTACGTTGCTCGCACCCGTGTTGGGCGCAGGCTTGTATCAGACGCTCGACACCATCGCGAACGGCCAAGCAGCCAGGTTTGAGCTTCTGTTCAGCGGTTTTCGCAAGCACCTCCAGCCGCTGATGCTGCTAGGGCTGATCTTGCTCGGTTTCGAAATCGTTATCACCCTGATGTTGTTTCTTACGCCCGCCGCAGACCTTTTTTCACAGATGGCCACCACAGGAAAAATTAACTTCGCGCAAGGCATGCTACCGGCGCTGTGGGCCATACCCTTTCTTATCCTGCTGGCCTTTGTGTTAATGGCCTACCAGTTCGCACTGCCGCTCGTGGCGCTCAATGGCATGGAGCCGGTCGCCGCGCTTAAATTGAGCCTGTTGGGCGGATTCCTTAATTGGCGCGCACTGTTAGTGTTTGGGATGGTTTATTTAGGAGTCGCGTTGATGTTGGCTCTGATCGGCTTAATAAGCGCCTGGCTATTCCTTGTGGGAACGATACTGATACTGCTCCTGATGCCTGCGCTGACATGCGCCACTTACGCCGCCTATCGAGACATCTTTCAGATCGCTCGCGCCATTCCCACAGAGACTATCGTCGCCTGATAATTGCATGTTGCCGGCCCGTCCTGCCCGCGCTACACTAATTCAACAGCCCTAACGACAACGACTGATCGGACTTCCCGCTTGTTCATAGAACCTCTAAAACATCTAGGCCCGCGGATCCGGCACGGCCAGCTGACCGTGCACCTTCCCGGAGGGGAGCGTCACAGCTTCGGTAGCGGCTCGCCGCACGCCGAGTGGTATATTCACACACCCGCGACACTGCGGCGCATTCTGAGCGACCCCGAGTTGATGCTGGGCGAGACCTACATGAATGGAGAGTGGGATACCGCAAACCTGCTTGATCTGCTTGAAGTGCTGATGCTCAATATTCCTGAACGAAGCAGTAGCGGCCTGGTGGCAGGTCTGTTGAAAAGGTTACTCCGACAAGGCAACCGCATCGCCCAGAGCTATCGCAATGTCGCACACCACTACGATCTCGACGAGTGGCTGTTCCGCCACTTTCTCGATCAGGACATGCAGTATTCGTGCGCCTATTTTTATAAACCCGGAATCAGCCTGGAGGAGGCGCAGCGCGCCAAGTGCGCGCACATCCTGCGCAAGCTCGATCTCTCCCCCGGGCAACAGGTGCTGGACATCGGCAGCGGCTGGGGCGGACTCGCCCTTTATCTCGCCGAGCACGCGGGGGTCAATGTCACCGGCCTTACCCTGTCACGCGAGCAACTCCGCGTAGCGCAGCAGCGCGCCCGCGAACGCGGCCTGCAAGGGCGCGTGGAATTTCTGTTGCGTGATTACCGCGAACACAGCGGCGCTTATGATCGCATCGTGAGCGTGGGGATGTTCGAGCACGTCGGCGCGCAACATCATCGTCATTACTTCGAGCAGATGCGCGGGCTGTTAAGTTCGGAAGGGGTTGCGTTACTGCATACCATCGGCCGTTACACCCCGCCCGGCGTCACCAACCCGTGGATACTCAAACATATCTTCCCCGGCGGCTATGTTCCGGCGTTGTCCGAGCTCAACCGCGGCATTGAGGAGAGCGGCCTCATCACCTGCGACGTCGAGATCCTGCGCCTGCACTACGCCCTGACGCTGGGGGCCTGGCAGCAACGCTTTCAGACACGGCGCGCAGAAATCGTCGCGCGTCTGGGTGAGCGTTTTTGCCGGATGTGGGAGTTCTATCTCGCCGCCTGCGAAGGTTCTTTCCGCTGGCGGGATCTCGTGGTGTTCCAGCTACAATTGACGCAGCGGCTCGATGTGCTGCCTATTACGCGGGATTATCTTTACAGCGAGGAAGAGCACACTCAAGCGGCCGCCGTAATGCACGCGGCGCAGCAGGGGTAAGCGTTAAAACCTCAACCGAGCAGCCGCACGCAATTACGTCCCTCTGATTTGGCCTGATACAAGGCGCTATCGGCCTTCTCGAACAGCTTCTGCTCGTCATCCTCACCGTTCAGAAACGACACTCCCATACTGACGGTCATGTTAATCAGCTTGTTGTTGTAATCGCACTCGGACAACTCCACCGTATGACGGATGCGTTCGGCCAGCAACAGGGCGCCATCCGGCGTGGTGTTGTTCAACAACACGGTAAATTCCTCACCGCCGTAGCGGAACAAAATATCCGTGGACCGGATACATTCCGTTACGCGCTCCGCCAAAGACTTTATCGCCACATCACCCGTCGCGTGACCGTAGGTATCGTTGATCGTCTTGAAATTGTCTATATCCATGATGATAAAGGACAGCGGCGTCCCATAGCGGCGGGCAATCTCGACCTCGCGCCTGAGCACCACGTTCATCGTCGCCCTGTTATTGACCCCGGTCAGTGGATCCTTAAACGCCGCCTGCAGCGCATCGTGATAGAGCAGGGCGTTTCGCAACGGATAAACCAGCCCGGCCAGCAGGCTTTCGATCAACTGAATCTCGGCTTCGGAAAACCGCTTTTTCCGGGTGAAGGTCAGCTCGCCTAAAGACTGCCCGAGCAGCAACAACCGGTAGGCACAGGAGTGGCGCGCAGGTTCTCCCAGGCTCAGGTCGATACCCTGAGCCGGGTTGCGGTAAGAGACATGGTTGTGAGCGACCGTAGCCTGCACCTCGGCGGCGAACAGCTCGATCAGCTTGCTGACCTCTAGAGTCGTCTGTAACACGCCAGTGATTTTCAAGGTCTTTTCCTGTACCTGCGGCCTCGGCGCGGTTGTCGCATCAGCGCCTAAGATATAAGCTTCAGGATTATATCCTCTATTACCCGATGCAGCAGAGTGTGATATCGCCATAACTTAAACCTCATTAGTAACTTAGCCCAAACTTAAGCGAAAAGTATGCCAACCAGGGGTTTATATAAATTTTATTATCATTCAATAAGTTACATATGGCATTGATAGTAGATGGTCAGATTTGTCAAAAAACTGACGGCGCAAAATCCCGAATCATTGCCGCACCCACATAAATTCGCCGCTTCTCATCGCCTTACGTGCGTCTGCCACGCAGAACAAACACTATTCTGTCCCTTCACTCGCACCTGCCGGCTCCATCGCACTTACCGTTGGAAAGCATCGAACCGAAACAATTCCATTATATCATCAGCCCAGCACAGAGCAGCCTTGATCGTGCGCGTTAGACATGTTAACTTTCTGATGCTGTGAACCTTTCTCGAACTCTTCAGAGGAGTATAGTGATGATAAAGAAAATCCTCATGTTTTTAAGTACTGCCGTGTTTGCCGCCGGTCTGGCCGGATGTCAAAAAGCGGATATGGACAAGTCCAACGAAACCACGGACAAAGCCGGAGAAATGATGGAACAACCCAAAGACGCTATGGGCGGTGGAACGCCGGCTCCGGCGCCAGCGGAGCCAGCCGCACCTGCGGCACCCGCTCCAGATGCCCCGGCGGGCGGCAGTCAGTAGGATCCTCTCTGTTGTCTGATGGTTGGCAGAGATCTCTGCCAACCATCTCAGTTTCTACACTGGCGCGCCGAATCTAACGGCGCTCTAGAATCCTTAGTGATTTATACACGACTCACCCATGTCTGCCTCAACCCCTGGCGATCCTCCCGACGATACCGCGCTTAATGCCGCGGCCGCTGCAGTAGGCGCAGCACTGAAACAGCGCGGTTTGATGTTAACCACCGCCGAGTCATGCACCGGGGGCTGGGTCGCTCAAGTAATCACCGCCGTAGCCGGCTCCTCGGAGTGGTTCGAGCGCGGCTTTGTAACGTACACCAACACCGCCAAAAAAGAGATGCTTGGCGTGGCGCAGGCCATGCTGGAAAAATTCGGCGCGGTCAGTGAAGAAGTGGTGCGCGAGATGGCCGGCGGTGCGCTCAAATACAGTCACGCCGAAGTGAGTCTGGCGGTCAGTGGCATCGCGGGTCCTGGTGGGGGGACCCCCCTCAAACCGGTCGGCACCGTGTGCCTCGCTTGGGCGGCCAAGGGAGCGCCCGCGTGTAGCCGCGTTGAGCATTTTTCCGGCGATCGTGAAGAGATACGCCGCAAGGCCGTGTATGTAAGCCTGCAAGGCATGCTGGATTTTATAGAGCACCTCTAAAAATGCGTCTTTTGCTTCAATACTGCGTTGCAGCTTGTCTGCGCTGCTCACATACTGGTGTGTATGCTGCGCTGCTCGACTGTGCTGCGCCTTGTCTTGAAGCAAAATCCATCATTTTTAGAGGTGCCCTATAGTCTCGGCGTACCCGGAGGCCTGAGTGCCTGCGAAGGTTGCAGCCCCGACACAACGTCTGTTCTTTGCGCTGTGGCCGCAACAAGAACTGCGCGAACAGTTGGCCCGGCTTGCGCGCGATGTGCCTGCACACGGCCGTCCGATGGCCGATCACAATCTGCACCTTACCTTGGTATTCCTCGGCAATGTCACTGCGGATACGCGCAACTGCCTAAGCGCCGCAGCCGCTGAGCTGCATGTTCCGCGCTTCACGCTAACACTGGATCAGCCCGGCTACTGGCCAAAGCCTCGCATCGTGTGGCTGGGGGCCAGCCACATCCCTGACGCACTCCTGGCGTTGGTTGACGGCCTGAACGCCGCACTGACGAAGTGCGGACTGACCCCCGAAAGTCGCAGCTATCAACCGCACATCACCTTGCTGCGCAAGGCGGACCGGCCGAAAGCGGAACTCCTCGTACAACCGCTCGAATGGAAGGCCGAGAGTTTTTGTTTGGTCGAATCGAGCAACGAAACCAATGGGGTGGTGTACCGCATCCTCGGCTCGTGGAATCTGGACTAAGAACTTATCCATAAATAATTTACCGCAGAGGACGCAGAGGAATACCCTCAAGAAGGGTTTGTTTCTCCTCTGCGCCCTCCGTGGTGAAGCCTTTTCATCGCAGGAGGCAGCATGGGAACTGTTTTTTGGATATGCTCTAAGCTGTTTCCACCGGAGTATCCGGACTATTGCCCCACTCCGACCACGCGCCGGGATAGCCCTTGACGCGCGGATAGCCCAGCGCCTTCAGTACCACAAAAGTGTGCGAGGAGCGGTGATGGGTTTGGCAATAGACGATGACCTCCTTGTCCGGCGTCACACCCAGCTTCTCATACAGCGCGCGCAGTTCCTGCACGGGCTTGAGACGGAGGTCGCTGCCTAGGGCTTGTGTCCAGTCCAGATTGACGGCGCCGGGGATGTGCCCACCGCGCTCGGCGCGTTTGTCTGTACCGCGGTACTCACCCGGCGTGCGCGTGTCGAGCAAGACCACACCAGGGTCTTGCAGATGCTCCAAAATATAGGCCTTGTCCGCCCTGGCGCCTTCACCCAGCACCGCATGATAGTCGCCGGGCGTGCTTGAAACGGCGCCGCCCGTCACCGGATACCCTGCAGCCAGCCAGCTCCGCAAGCCGCCATTGAGCAACGAAGCATGCCTGTGGCCGATGACTTCCAGAGTCCACAACAAACGGCAGGCCTTCCCACCCCCCTCATCGTCATAGGCCACGACGTGCTTGTCCGGCGTTAGCCCCAGACCCGACAAGACCTTGCTTAGCTGCGCGTCATCCGGCAACAGCCCCATTACGGGCGGACGGGCAGCGACCAGTTGCGCATAGTCCAGGTTCACGGCACCGGGGATGTGTTGGCGAGCAAAGCTTTCCGGCTTGCTCAAGTCAACCATCAACAAGCCCTGTTCCCCGAGATGCGGGTGTAACTCTGCGGGTTCGAGAATGAGAGGTAAATATGCGGGCATGGCGTCTCTCCTTATTTCTAATGTTACTATCTTACTTGAAGATCAAGTAGAAAACCTGGGGCTTGATTTTTCGTGGCCGTACCCCAACACGTAACCCTGAACCACCTAATCCAATGAGCCAACCATGACCGTCACTGCACATAAAGAAACCCTAGGCTTCCAGACCGAGGTTCGGCAATTGCTGAGCCTGATGATTCATTCGCTCTATAGCAACAAAGAGATCTTCCTGCGGGAACTCATCTCCAACGCCTCCGACGCCATAGATAAACTGCGCTTTGAGGCCCTCGCCGATGAGTCGCTGTACGACGGTGACAGTAATCTCAAGATTCATGTGAGTTATGACAAGACCACGCGTACCGTGACCATCACCGACAACGGCATCGGCATGACGCGCGCCGAGGTGATAGATCACATCGGCACCATCGCAAAGTCAGGCACCAAGACCTTTCTGGAAAAGCTCACCGGCGATCAGGCCAAGGATGCCCACCTCATCGGCCAGTTCGGCGTCGGTTTTTACTCCTCATTCATCGTCGCCGACCGGGTGACGCTAATCACCCGCCGCGCCGGTCTCGGCGCCGAACATGGCGTGCGCTGGGAATCCGCAGGGGAGGGCGACTACAGCATCGAGACCATCGAAAAATCCACGCGCGGCACGGAGGTAATTCTGCATCTACGCCCCGACGAAGACGAATTCCTCGACGGCTTCAGGTTGCGCAACATCATTCATAAATATTCCGACCACATCACCGCCCCCATCCTGATGCCCAAAGAAGGCAAAGACGCATCCGGCGAGGAGACGGTTAACCGCGCCTCGGCCCTGTGGGCGCGCCCCAAGAATGAAATCAGCGCCGACGAGTACAACGAATTTTACAAACATATCGCACACGATTTTGAAAATCCGCTCGCGCATATTCACAGCCGCGTGGAAGGCAAGCAGGAGTACACCCTGTTGCTTTACATCCCTTCCCGCGCACCGTTCGATCTGTGGGAACGCGACAGCCGCCACGGTATCAAGCTCTACGTGCGGCGCGTGTTCATTATGGAAGACGCCCAACATTTCATGCCGCGCTATCTGCGTTTTGTGCGCGGCATCATTGATTCCAACGACCTGCCGCTCAACATCTCGCGCGAGATCCTGCAAGGCAGCAAGACGGTGGACGCCATCCGTGCGGCGGCGGTGAAGAGGGTGTTGGATATGCTGGAAAACCTGGCCGCCAATGAGCCGGAAAAATACACTACGTTCTGGAAAGAGTTCGGGCGCGTTCTGAAAGAGGGCCTTGTAGAAGACCACGCCAACCGCGAACGCATCGCCAAGCTGCTGCGCTTTGCCTCGACCCACAAGGATACCGATACGCAAGACGTGTCGTTCACTGACTACATCGCGCGTATGAAGGAAGGTCAGGAAACCATCTACTACCTCACCGCCGAAAGCTTTAATGCGGCCAAGCACAGCCCGCATCTCGAACTGTTGCGCCAAAAAGGCATCGAGGCGCTACTTATGTACGAACCGGTGGACGAATGGGTAGTGACGCACCTCACCGAGTTCGAAGGCAAACACCTTCAGTCCGTCACTAAGGGCGAGCTCGATCTTGGCAAAATCGAGGGTGCAGCCGACGCCGAGCAACAGAAAAAGACCGCGGATGAATTCCAGGGCGTGATCGAACGCATCAAGACCGCGCTCGGCGAACGGGTGAACGATGTACGCGTAAGCCACCGCCTCACCACCTCGCCCGCGTGCCTGGTCAGCGAGGCCCACGACATGGGCGCGCACCTTGAACGCCTGCTCAAAGCCGCCGGGCAGGCGGTGCCGGGCAGCAAGCCGATTCTGGAAATCAATGTGGAGCACCCGCTCGTCGTGCGCATCGCCAAGGAAGCCGACAACGAACGCTTCACCGACTGGGCGCACATCCTGTTCGATCAGGCCCAGCTCTCCGAAGGCGCCCAGCTTGAAGACCCTGCGGCCTTCGTCCGCCGGCTGAATCAGCGCTTGGTGGAACTTGGTGCATAGTTCTTAGCCAGACCAAAGCAAACAGCCTCCTTGACGCACATACATAACGTATATACAATTGTACTATGCGGTTCACCTGGAAGGAGGCAAAACGAAAATCCAACCTAAAGGCTCATGGCCTGGATTTTCTGGACGCCGCCAAGGTTTTCGAAGGCCTAACCTTTACCTTCGAGGACGACAGATTCAATTACAATGAGCAACGATTTGTTACTCTTGGCTTACTGAACGGCACTCCGGTTTCTATGGTGCACACTGAAGCCGCTGATCACATTCACGTCATCTCTTTTCGTAAGGCGACAAAAAATGAGCAAATCATCTTCTTCCAAAACATCCAGAACTGATTGGTCTCGCGTCAAGGCAGTGAAGGACAAGGACATCAAGCTGACGTCTGAGCACCCTGAGGCTGACGTCAAACATGTCGTTCGAGGTATCCTGCGTCAAGGCCTGAAACCCGTTCCGCCAAAGGCCTCTATTTCGCTGCGTGTGGACGCAGACGTCCTGATGTGGTTTAAGGCCCAAGGACAAGGCTACCAGACACGCATCAATGCCGTATTGCGCGCGTTCAAGGACGCTTCATTCGATCTGACTCTGCCCTCAAGCGGGCGCGGCAAGCGGCGTCGCGCCGCTTAAGGTGGCGTTGGGCATTTCGCAGTACACCCACATGGCAACTCCAATTCGAAGCCCTTTCGTCCTCCGGCCGCACGCGCTTGATGCGAATTTCTCCACGGAGACCGATCGCTTCCACGACCTCGCAATCGAACTGCTTGACGAACTCGAAGCGTTGGTGGTCACCGTCAACGAGCAGTGGCCTGCTCCACTTGACCAACGCTTAAAACAGTCCGAGGCAACCCCAGAACTTTGGGCATTGGCACGGCGTCGGTATCTGCTCTCAGACTCAGTCCGCATCTTTTCTGCAGTAGCGATCGAAGGCTTCCTAAACTTCTATGGAGTCCTCCGCATAGGAGAGTCCGACTTCAACGCTCACTTTGAGCGGCTTGGTATGGTCCCTAAATTGCGCCAGCTATTGCTCGTCTGCGACTCTGTGTCAATAGCCACTACTGACCCTTTGGTAAAGTCACTTGCCTTCGTGGCCGAAGGTCGAAACGCACTTGTTCATCCGAAAGCCAAAGAACTTCGAGGCAATCTGTCCGATCATCTAAAGCACGGAGAACTGCTACCGGAAGCCGCCCGAGAAGCGGTAGCAGAAATGCGCACGTTCTTTCGAGAGTTTTCATCGCTAGTTCCGAAGGCCCGTCACCTCATACCAAAATAGTCGCGACACAATGCCTAAGCCTTCCATCGAGTGGGCAGCCAAACAGCTGCGCTGTTTGGCTGCCGCTCATGTCAAGCGTTGGGCACCCTTGCCCAGCAGATTGATCCCGGCCTTGCCTTGAGCCGATTTATACAGCCTATTGGTTCAAATAGCTGATAGCGCCTTTTCGATCAATGCCCGGTCGGCATCTGCAAGCGTCAATGTAAGTGCCGTCTGCTGCGCTTGTGTGGACATTTTTTTCCACGTCTTTTGCAGAATCTCGATGAGCTTTTGCTCGTCGTGTTTTTGCGCGAAGGCGGAAAAATAATGTTCGAGAAAGACGAGGCAGGCGGTGTCTTCCAGCCGTTGCGCCTCGGGGTCGTTTTTGAGGTGGGTCTTTTTCAGCAAACTTTCAACGCGGGCGATGGTTGCCTCATCGTAGCCTGTGTCCTGCATGATCTCGCGCGCGGTTTGCGCGTGGAAGCGGGCGAGTTCGGTGCGCCATTGGTGATAGCCGCGCCGGTCCATCGGATAGTTGCTGCGCGGTATGGTCCAGCGCCCGATGTGCTGGCTGCGCACGGCGAGTTGCAGCGCCTCGGACGCATCGGGCGCGAGACGCGCGAGCCACGCCGTCATGCGCTCGGCGTAGAGCAGCTCTTTTGGATATTCCTTGCCCGCGACGATTTCGTGGTTGGGGTCTGCGCGGTTGAACGCGTCCATGCGTTCAATGGCTGCACGAAACCGTGTGTCTAACACTTTTGTACTATGGGCACTTTTCCTGCCGGAGACTGTAAGGCCCGCTGCCATAGGTCATGATGTACAGCATCCCGCCCATGATGGCGATATTTTTCATGAAACTGTTCATCTGGCTGGCATCACTCCAAAAAGGATGAAATATCAGCGTCACCGGGATGAGGAACAAGAAGATCGCGAGAGCCGCCCAGCGCGCATACAACCCCAAGGCTATCAACAACCCGCCACCCAGCTCGACGGCGATCGCCAAGCCCAGCAACAGGCCGGTCAGCGGGATGCCCTTGCTGGCCATGAAGCCGAGTGTTCCGTCCCAGCCGGCGATCTTTCCGTAACCGGAAAGAATGAAAATGAGCACCAGAAGGATGCGCCCCACCAGAGGGCCATATTGGTTTAATGGCGTACATACGTTCATGATCTATACTCCTTTGTTGAGGTTATTTAGAGAGTCATGCGCTATGAGTGTACCGGCTCAGGGTAAAAATAAACAGGCCTGCCCGGCGCCTTGTCCCTATCCAGAATATCGAACTTTTTCGCCCACTTGAAATCATACTTTTCAGAATTCATCGCCTTACTCACGATTTTACCCATCAGATTCAGACTTCCCGCCACAAGGAGTGTAGCCCAATCATGAAACGTATGTATCCGATATTAGCCGCCATCCTGGTGTTGATGGTAAGCCCTCTGTCACACTCGGCCCTGCCCACCGCCGATGGCCAGGGGCAACCCCTCCCCACTCTCGCCCCCATGCTGCAACAGGTCACACCCGCAGTGGTCAACATCTCCACCCGCGGCCGCATGCGCGTACAGGACAACCCGCTGCTGAACGATCCTTTTTTTCGGCGTTTCTTCGATATCCCGAACATGCCGCGTGAGCGCCCGACGCAAAGTCTGGGCTCGGGTGTGGTCGTGGATGCGCAGCGCGGCTATGTGCTGACCAATAATCACGTGATAGCCAACGCCGACGAAATTACAGTCCTCCTGCGCGACGGGCGCAGCCTCAAGGCGAAACTGATCGGCACCGATCCGGAGACGGACGTAGCGGTCATCCAGATTCCGGCCAAAGGGCTTACTGCGCTGCCGCTCGCCGACTCGTCACGCCTGCAGGTCGGTGACTTCGCAGTCGCCATCGGCAACCCCTTCGGCCTGGGTCAAACGGTCACCTCGGGAATTATCAGCGCGCTCGGCCGCACCGGTTTGGGCATCGAGGGTTACGAAGACTTCATCCAGACCGACGCCTCCATCAATCCGGGCAATTCCGGCGGGGCGCTGGTGAATCTGCGCGGCGAACTGATCGGCATCAACACCGCTATCCTCGCGCCCGGCGGTGGCAACATTGGCATCGGTTTTGCGATTCCCATCAACATGGCCCGTGACATCATGACGCAACTGGTCGAGTCGGGTAAGGTGCGCCGGGGACGGTTGGGACTCCAGGCCCAGGACCTCACGCCGGAGCTGGCGCAGGCCTTCGGCCTTCCCTTGACCGACAAGAATCAGCAAGGCGCCGTCATTGCCCAGGTCACGCCCGGCTCTCCCGCCGCGCAGGCCGGCCTTAAGCCCGGCGACATTGTCACCGCCGTTAATGGGCAAGCGGTGCGTGATTCCGGCACCTTCCGCAACGCCATCGGCCTGTTAAGGGTCGGCAAACAGGTCAAGCTCGATATCCTGCGTGACGGGCGTACTCAGACAGTCGCCGTGGATATCGTTGAACCTCCGTCGGCGCAAAGTGATAACACCCCCGAGGACCCCCGTCTCGCGGGCGTGTTGTTCGGCGCGGTGGATGAGCGTTCCGAGCTGTTCGGAAAAATGGAAGGCATCCCGGTAGTCGAGGTACAACCGGGAAGCCGCGCGGCTGAGGCAGGCCTTCGTCCCGGCGATATCGTCATCGCGGTGAACCGCAACCCCGTGCGCACCTCGCAGGATCTTGCCGATGCGGTCGAGCGGAGCAAAGGCTCACTGCTGCTTAGCATCAGACGTGGCCAAGCCGCCTTGTTTATCGTGATAAAGTAACCACTGCGTTACCAGATATGATGCGCCAGCATATGGCACATGCACGCCGCGGTGTTATGGATACCGCTGCGTCCGTTTGCCTGATTATGCTTTGCTGAAAACCTCGATATCGCCCGGCTTGCGCAGCATCTTGTCCACCTCGCCCCGGTGCTGTTCCTCTTTGTAAATCATGTCACGGACATATTCCTCCAGCCAGACCGAGCGGTCCTTCACCAGATTCAACAGTTCCTGGTACGCCTTTAGGGCCACGCTTTCGTGCTCCAGCGATTCGCGCAGGATATCACCGATGTCGTGCTTGTGGGTTTCCAGCAGCGGACCGATGGACAGTGAGGGATGCGCCCCGAGTTGGGTGATTATCTCACCCGCCTGGTGGGCATGGGCTAAACCCTCGTTCGCTTGCTCGAGCAGCCAACTGACAATCGGAATGCGGTTGTAGCCGTACACCATCAGCGAATAATGACTATAACGCACCACGCCTGCCAGTTCGAGCTCCAGGATCCTGTTCAGAACCTCTACTACAGCCTTCTTATCGAATTCCATATTCATCTCCAAAATAAATTACACTCATTACAAACCGTCGGGGCCAGTACACTTGCTGCTTTGCCCGTTCACGTTCAAACCCGGGCCGGACGCGGTTTTGGACACAGGCAAATTACGAAGCAGTATTGGTTTATTGAAATTGTCATAAAGTAACCTGCGTGGACTACTTGATGCGATGCTCCAGCATGTGCGGCATACGCGCGGCGTATTGCGCCGTCGCCTCGGCGGAGTAGTAGTAGGCACGGGACTTGGCCGTATCGCCCGCGGTCTTTGCCGCTTCAGCCTTGGCCTGTAACTCCTTGGACACGGCCAGCATGTCCTGGATTAACTGCCCCTCGGCGGGATGTTTAGTGAAGAGTCCCTCGCCCTTATGTTCCTCGTACTCCCCCTCTGCCCATGCCTGCATGGCAGCGATAGCCTCCGCCACTTTGCTGTCTGCATCCTTGTCGGCAAAGCTCAGCGCCATACCTTCCTCCGCAGCGTGCGTTGGAGTTGTTGCAACCACCACTGTACCTGATAAAAGTGCTAACGCTAGGACAAAGCGTTTCATGCTGATTCCTCTGAATGGTTAACCGGCTTTCAAAATAAACGGGCGAGAAAAAAAGGGGCGTTTTCACGCCCCCAAAACTAAGGAGAAGTAATGATAAACCCTAGGCCGCACGTTAAAAAACCCTTAAGGTGTTCTCGGTGCAACTTTCGAGTGACCCTAGTATACACAGAATCTAAATGAAAACAATTATCATTTAAATAATTAATGGTGGACCGGTCTGATATGCCTGACCCACATCCATATCTCGCTTATAGCCAATAAAATCAGAGGATAACGATGGCACCCACTTGATTTACAGGGTCGTCAGGGCTTTAGCGCGGGCGGTCTCAAACACCAAGCGCTTTGGTTATTGAGCGCGCCCGCCTTAAAACTCATACTCCACGCCCACCTGCACCAACTGCGGACTGCCGGGCAGGATGCCGCGTGTACGGTCCACGATGTAGGTCTTGTCGGCCAGATTCTTGACCGTGAAGAACAACGTCGCGTTGCTCTCCTTAAGGCGATAGTTCACCGTCGCGTTCCAGACAGTGTAATCGGCGATCAGCCCGAGTTGTCCGTTCGCGCTGGGCGTCTCGGTGTTGGCGAAGTCGCTGAACTGCTCGCCCACGTACACCATCTCAAGCTGCGCTTCCCAGCCGCGCGGGTGGGCATAGCCGAAGGTCGTGGTGAGCAGGTTCTCGGGGGCATAGGGCAGACGCTTGCCGGTGGCGCTGCCGGACACGGAAACGCCGTCGGACACCTGCTTGAATGGCGTTTGCGATTCCGCCGTGGGCAGCCAGGTGTAGGCGAGCTGCAGGAAGGGATTGCCGGTGGTCTTCATGAGCTTGCCGCCGTCCAGGCGCGCGGACAGCTCGACTCCCTGGTAGAGCGTCTCGCCTTGCGCGAGC
>Ga0184616_10000028_pt1 | contig 28645 bp, 26 predicted proteins | sample PLM4_90_coex_FD_133145 | JGI IMG/M metagenome (GOLD analysis project Ga0184616, IMG submission 133145) | Groundwater sediment microbial communities from an aquifer in East River, Colorado, USA - PLM4_90_coex | ecosystem: Environmental > Terrestrial > Soil > Riparian zone | place: USA: East...
ATGATCGCACAGCTCGCGGGTGAGACGCCGCAAACCGCCGCCCTCCCCGCCCATCACCACGGCCAAGGGGCCGCGCAGATCGGCTTGGTAGAGACTGGCCTCGGCATCTCCCGCCGCCCCGATCAGCCATACCCCCTGTTCTTTGATGGATCGCAACGCGCGCGCCAGGTTGGTCACCTGAAACACCGGCAGAACCTCAGCGGCGCCGCTGGCCACTTTGCGTACCGTAGGCGTCAACGATGCGGCGCGATCGCGGGGCACGATCACTCCATGCACGCCAGCCGCTTCCGCACTGCGTAGGCAGGCACCCAGATTGTGGGGGTCTTGCACGCCGTCCAGTACCAGCAGAAAGGCAGGCTCGCCGAGCGCTGCCAGCAGTGGAAGCAAATCCGATTCGGTGTAAGAAGGGGGACTCTTACAGTGAGCCACGACCCCCTGGTGTCTGGCGCCGGGCGCCAGGGCATCCAGTTCGTGGCGAGCGACCTTATGCAGAGCGGCCCCTGCCTTCTCCGCTGTGGCGATTAACCTTTTAATCCGCTCGTCGCGGCGTGAGCCATCCAGCCATAGCTCAGTGACGTTATTATCGGGTTGTGAGAGTGCAGCCAACACGGCGTGCAGGCCATATACGATATTGGTAGATTCAGCCGGCGGTTGCCGATCGGCCTCGCGCCTCACCTCTCACCCCTCACTCTTCATGCCTTATATGCCCCGCTTTAACGACCTGTGACATCCACCAGCCATACCTTGCAGGTCTGATCGGGCCGCAGGAAGACCTGGGGTTGATAGACATGACCTGCTTCGACGCGTACATCGAACGAGGCCGGGTACTGACGCAGTTGGGACTTGCGCACATTGGTGGTCGTGGGCTCAAATGGGCCGCCCAGCATCGTGGGATCCACACGGAAACTGCACTGCACGCCCAGGGTATGCGGGCCGGGCAAAACCTCTATGGCGTAGGTGCTTAAACCGACTTTCGCTCCGTCTACGCTGCTTATCACTACGCCTCTATCCATTATGTCCCTGATCATGGAGTTGTTTTTGATTACAGTGATCTTGCCGCTGGGCTGTTCAGGGCCTGAGTAGAACCTTCCGACCGTCGAGGCGCATCCGGCGCTGACCAGACTTACGAACACCATGCTAAACGGCAAAAGATATTTTCTGTATCTCATAACTACCTCCTTTAAGTACTGCTTCCTTAGGTAAACCAGTTACCGCAAAGTTCATAGGAAGAGATTACGCCTAAGAAACTCTGGAAAAAGTCATCCATGGCATTTTTCAGAGAAGAAAAACGAAAAGTGCGATTTTCGTTTTTCTTCATTCTTCAATCTCGTTAAGCGATTGAAGAATGGCGATACATCCCTGTATCACAGGAACCTTTGACTTAATCAGAGGTTCCTTAACCAGTATCCCCTATTTAGAAGGTGTGTATAGCTGATAATTATTTTTGCCTTGCTGTTTGGCCCGATACATGGCGGTGTCGGCATTCTTAATGAGAGTATTGGTGTCCTCGCCGTCTTCGGGGTAAAGGCACACTCCGATGCTGGCCGAGATGGAAAGTTCGTGGCCCTCCACGACAAAAACCTTGGCCACTGCGGAGATGATTTTTTTGGCGACACGCTCGGCATCCTGTGGATTTTTTATGTTGACGAGCAGAGCAACAAATTCATCGCCGCCCAGGCGCGCGACGGTGTCGGCGTTGCGCACACAGTGAGTAAGTCGTTCCGCGGCCGTTTTTATCAGTTGATCGCCGACGGCGTGTCCCTGGGTGTCATTAATCGTTTTAAAATTGTCTAGATCAATAAAGAGTACTGCCAGTATATGTTGTTGTCTTTTCGCCTGCCCCAAGGCCTGCTGTAAACGATCCTGAAACAGCAAACGGTTCGGAAGACCGGTGAGAGGATCGTGATGGGCGAGGTGATGAAAGCGGCGTTCCATGTTTTTCAGCACGGTGATGTCGCTGAAGATCGCCACGTAGTTGGTCACCTTGCCCTCGCCATTCTTAATAACAGCGATGTTTTCCCACTCCGGATAGATTTCTCCGTTTTTACGCCGGTTCCAGATTTCACCTTGCCACTGTCCGCGGGTATTGAGGGTTGTCCACATGTATTGATAAAACTCCGCATCCTGGTGATCGGATTTCAGGATCCGAGGGTTCTTGCCCACGACCTCATCCGCGTTGTAGCCTGTAATAGCAGCGAATGCCGGGTTGACATATTGAATATGGCCATTGGCATCGGTAATGAGGACTCCATCCATGATATTTTCTAGAACCCTCACTGCCAATAATGGATTTTCGTTGAGCATCCGCTGCCAGGGTTCGGTTCCCTGCGCGGGGGCTTTCACGATGTTCGGGCCATTTGCCATGAGTTTTTTCATACGATCTATACTAACATTCCGGCAGGTACTTGATAAGTATAGTGGGATTACAAATTTTTCATACCAGTGTCACCTTTTCGAGATAATCCGGCACGCGAACGTTCCAGCGCAGGCGCTCCTCGATGCGGTGACGCAGCGCATCCGCCGCAGCGGGCTCGCCGTGGGTGATGAAGGTTTGCCTGGGTGGGGCGTGAAAATGTTTGAGCCATTCGATAATTTCTTCGTAGTCCGCATGCGCCGAAAGATTGTCCAACGCCGCCACCTCGGCGCGCAGCGGCACGTACTCGCCGTGTATCTTGATCGCTTCTGCGCCGTTCAGCATGGCGGCGCCGCGCGTGCCGCCTGCCTGAAATCCGGCGAATAATATCGTATTGCGCGCGTCCGGCGCGAGCACCTTCAAGTGGTGCAATACGCGCCCTCCCGTGGCCATGCCGCTTGCGGAGATGATGATCATCGAACCCTTGCGTTCGTTAAGCGCCTTGGATTCCTCGACGCTGTTGACGATGTGTGCGGCGCGGCACATGGCGTCGCATTGCGCATCGGTCAAGCGGTGTTCGCCGCGATGATTGTGGAAGATGCGTGTGGCGTCCGACGCCATTGGGCTGTTGAGAAACACGGGGATGTCGGGTATCGCACGCGTGGCCTTCAAGAGATGGATATAGTAGAGCAAGGTTTGGGCGCGGCCCACCGCAAACGACGGGATCAGTATCGTCCCGCCGCGCTCGAAGGTGCGGTGGATGATCTCGGCGAGTTTGATCTGCGGGTCCGCCGGGTCGTGGAGACGGTTGCCATAAGTGGATTCCATCACCAGATAATCCGCCTGGCGTACCATCTCGGGGGCACGCATGATGAGGTCGTTCGGACGCCCCAGATCGCCGGAGAATAACAGTGACGTCCGTGCGTCCTTTATCAGCGCGCAGCCCGAACCCAGGATGTGTCCGTTTGGAATGAGCCGCGCGGACAGACTCCCACCCAGCGCAATTTCCTTTTCAAAAGGGATGGGGCTGAACGCCTGCATTGCACGCTCGGCATCTTCCAGCGTATACAACGGCAGTGCAGGGGTGTGTTTGGAATAACCGCGCTTGTTGGCGTACCTCGCCTCTTCCTCTTGCAGATGTCCGCTGTCCGGCAACAGGATGGCGCACAGATCGCGTGTCGCCTCACTACAATATACCTTGCCGGAAAATCCGTTTTTAATAAGCAACGGTAGATAGCCGCTGTGATCCAAGTGTGCGTGGGTCAGCACGACCGCATCAATCTCAGCGGGATTCACAGGTAGGGGCGCGCGATTTCTCAAGCGCAGGTGTTTGTAACCCTGGAACAGACCGCAATCCACCAGGATCTTTTTTGACCCGGTTTTGACCAGGTATTTGGACCCGGTAACGGTCCCCGTCGCTCCCAGAAATGTGAGTTCCATCATAACCTCATTATAAGAACACCCTGTCCAGCCATAGTCTATAGCCGTCCGGAACGTGAAATGCCCCTCACCAGACGAAAGGTAAACCACAACGCCAACCCATAACCCATGATGGCAAACACCGGTGTACCGGCTATGCGCGGCCCTGTGCTATTCTGCATGAGTAAGGAAGCGGCGATATAGAGCCCCAGCGTGACCAGCGCCAGCGCCATACGGTTACTGCTGCGATCCAAGTGCCTTTCCATATCCTCCAGACCGTGATGACGTACGCGCAGCTCCAGTCCGTCCCTGCGCAGCCGGCGCAGCAATGCACTCAAGACCGCCGGCATTTCCTGCACCGCCACACCTGATTCATATCTCAGTCGTGCCGTCGCATCATTAAAGTTTGTTTCTCGCAGTGATGTTTTTACTACCCGCTCCGCCCTCCCCAACAATCCGTCCATAAGATTGAAATCCGGATCCAGGCTGCGCACGGTGTTTTCCATCAAGAACATCGCGCGCATCAAGACCAGCAGAGCATGAGGAACACGGATATTTTGGCCTCTGCCCAGGCGGGTGATCCGCATGAAGGCTTCGGCAAAAGACCAGTCTTTGAAAGGCAGGTGGGCATAGTCTTCAAGCATTTCTTCCAGCCCGTGCCGGAATTCGCCGCGATCCAGCTCTCCTCCCAGCATACCTAAATCCAGATAGCTGTCCAACATCCAATCGCTGTCTTGTCTTACAAAGGCCTGCATGAGCGCGGCAAGATTCTTGCGCGTGGACCGGTCCAGGAAGCCAACCATCCCGAAGTCATGAAAACAGATGCGGTTATTTTCCGTAATGAACAGATTGCCGGGGTGCGGGTCGCCGTGGAACACGCCCATCACAAAAAACTGGTGCAGATAGGCCTCTACAAAGGCCTGTGCAAGTTGCGGGCCCCTTTCTTTAATGCCCGGATCATCCACTCGCAGCCCGCTGCTCAATTCCTGCACCAGCACGGATTCGGTGTAAAGCTCATCCACCACGGCGGGAATACAGATAGTCTGTGAATCCTTGAACGCTTCCACAAAGCGCCGGACGTTGCGCACCTCTTGCCTGAAATCCGTTTCCTTGCGCAGATTGGTCCAAATCTCGCTGATAATCTCCAAGGGTTGATACTGTTGCAGAGCGGGTATCAAGACAGTCAAGATACGTAGCAGGACTTTTAGTATCCGCATGTCTTGATCTATCTGGGCCTTGATTCCGGGGCGCCGGATTTTTACGACCGCGAGATGTCCGTCATGCAGGCGCACCTTGTGCACCTGGGCAATGGAAGCGGCCGCAAGCGGCTTCACATCAAACTCCGCGAAAAGATTTTCTATGCTGTTTCCCAGGGCATTTTCTATTTCTTTAATGGCTATATCGCCGGGGAAGGGAGGCACATCATCCTGCAACGCCTGCAGCGCGATAATATAATCGTTGGGCAGCAAATCATGGCGAAGGCTGAGGCCCTGGCCCAATTTAACAAATGAGCCTCCCAACCTTTCCAAGGCACGGCAAAATTTTAGCGCGGGAGTGACCTTGGCGGGCCGATGCAGCCACCGCCCCAGCACCCACCCCATCAGGTAGCCGCCTAATACTGCGGCGATTTGCATGAGTCTTGCTAAAGACGACATATATCCTTTGCAATCAGCAATTCTTCATTCACGGGGATTACGTAAACTTTTTGCGCTGAGCGGGGCTCGGAGATACAACTCTCCACACCCATCGCCGCCGCGTTGGCCGTCTCATCGAGCATCAGGCCGCACCACTCCATATTTAACAGGATGCGCGCGCGAATCTGCGGCGCATTTTCGCCTATGCCACCGCCGAAAACAATCGCGTCCGCTCCGCCCAACACCGCGAGATAAGCGCCGAGATATTTCCGCACACGCTGGCAAAAGGCGTTGACGGCAAGCGTCGCCCCCTCATGGCCTTGCTCCTCCAACCTCAACAGCTCGCGCATGTCGCCGCTGGTCTCGGAGAGCCCCAACAGGCCGGAGCGCGCGTTCAATCCTTGGCTTAGTTCATCCATGTTTACCCCTGCGCGCAACAAGTGCAACAGCACGCCCGCATCCACATCGCCGGGGCGGGTGGCCATGATGAGCCCTTCCAGCGGCGTGTAGCCCATGCTGGTGTCCACCGGTCGTCCATTGCGTAGCGCGGTGATCGAACAGCCTTGACCCAACTGCAAGGTGATGACGCGTTGTGCAGCCTTCCCGTTTAACTCTGTATAGCGTTCATATAAGTAACGGTGTGCGATGCCATGAAAGCCATAGCGACGCAGACCATATTTCTGTGTCCATTCCACGGGCAGCGCATAGTGTTTTGCTGCGTCCGGCAAGTCGTGATAGAAGGCGGTGTCAAACACCGCATACATAGGCGCACTGTCGCCCAACTCTCCCCGCGCGGCGTGTATCACCTCCAGCGCCGGGGGATTGTGCAGCGGCGCGAGTGAGCTCAGTGCTTCGATCTCGCCCAGCACCTGCGGCGTGATGAGTGTGGGCGTAACGAAGCGTTCGCCGCCGTGCACGATGCGGTGACCTACCGCCGTTAGTTGCTGCGCCCATGACTCACCTAAAGTAGCGCGCAGTTGGGCAAACGCGCCGAGCGCGGCCTGTATGTAGTCACCGCGAGCCTGGATAGAGCCGCGCGCTAACGATTGGAATCCCGCATGATTTGTTTCAAACAATTGAAACTTGAGCGTTGCACTGCCACTGTTGAACACCAGGATGCGCATGCGCTAACGGATATAGGCTTCGGTCGCGTAGCGGCGCATCATGCGGTGGCTGTTGAAGTAGCAGGCATTCTTGCTGATCGCACCCTTCATTACACCTATCCAACCGGCACGGTCGCTATTGTACAGCGGCAGCACCACTTGTTCGAGTTTTCGGTACAGCGTCTCTGCGTCATCAGAATTTTTCGATTCGCTGGAATCGCCGATCGCCCAACCGGTCACGCCTTCGATGCAGCCCTCTACCCACCAGCCATCGAGCACGCTCAACTGCGGTACGCCGTTGAAGGCGGCCTTCATGCCACTGGTGCCGGAGGCCTCGAGGGGCCTAAGCGGCGTGTTGAGCCACACGTCTACGCCCGCGGTCAGGGCCTGCGCTATATCCAAATTGTAGTTGGGCAGATAGGCGATGGTAATGCTGTCCGCGAGTTCACGCATGTACGCGTGCAGCATTTCGATGAGCCGTTTACCACCGTCGTCGCGCGGGTGTGCCTTGCCGGCGAGCACCAGTTGAAAGGGGTGTTCATCGGCGATCGCCTTGAGGCGCGCCAGATCGGTGAACAATAGATCGGGACGTTTATAGGCCGTCATGCGGCGCGCAAAACCGAAAACAGGAAGGTGCAGACTCAACTGCACACCGGTCAATGCCTTGACCTTTTCAATCAATGCGCGCTTGGTCTCCATATGCGCCGCCCAAATCGCCTCTTCAGGGATACGGTCGGCGCGCGACAGGAGTTCCGGTTCGTGACACCAGCCGGGCAGATAATGATCGTAGAGTTTGGCAAAACTGCGCGCTGACCATGAATAAGGATGCACGCCATTGGTCACGGCATGCACATGGTAACCCGGGAACATTTTTTGTGACACCTCGGCGTGCCGCTTCGCAACACCATTCACATATTGACTGAGATTGAGCGCCAGGCACGTCATGTTGAGCTTGTCGTTGCCGGCAAGCAATTTGAGCGTCGGAAGATCAATCAAATCACCCAGCACACGCTGTACTAAATCGTAAGGAAATTGATCGTGCCCCGCCTCAACCGGAGTATGCGTGGTGAAGTTGCACTGCTCGCGCACGCGCGGCATGTTGTACGGTGATTCGCCTGGGCGTAAATCCTCAGGCGAATAGGCATAACGGCGCAGCAGCTCCAACGCAAGCAGCGCGGAGTGACCTTCGTTCATATGGTATTGGCGCACCTCGAACCCGAGCGCCTGCAACATGCGGGCGCCGCCTATCCCCAGCACCACCTCCTGTTTTAACCGGTAGGCGGCATCGCCACCGTACAGATAACGCGTGATATCGCGATCCTCGGCTTGATTGATTTCAAGATTGGTATCGAGCAGGATGACCGGCACTTGTCCGCCCATGTGCCCCTCCAGGATGTAGAGCCAGCCAAATACCCATACGTTGCGAGTTTCAATTTGCACCGCCACCGCCGCCGTAAGCGGCGTCGCCCAGCGGCTCGGGTCCCAATCATCGGGATGCTCGATCTGCTTGCCTGCAGCGTCAATCTCCTGGCGAAAATAACCGGAACGGCTCACCAAGCTGACGGCGACCAGCGGTAACTCCAAATCAGCAGCGGAACGCACCGTGTCCCCGGCAAGCACGCCGAGACCACCGCTATAGGTGGGAATCTCGTTACGCAGCGCGATCTCCATGGAAAAATAGGCGATGCGCGGCTCGTGTAGAAACTTCATGAGCATACGTCAGCTTCTCCGTTGGACCGGCGGCTGGAGTTCAATCTGTATCCCCATTCCGCTTCAATGATAAACACTATAAAGTTTTTTTATTAAGAATGATTGATATAGATCAAGTCTAACCTGGTAGCACTTGGAATTAAATGCTTCCTTTGTAGCATATTACGACAGAGTTTCAGTTTTATGGTATGGCAGAGGCATTTTAGAGAATTAACTGAAGGAGGAACCATGACACAATGAAGTGCCGAGAGAGTTGGGCCTCAACCAGCCTGTGCGATTTATTTTGCGCACAGGTTACCGTAGCTCATATCCAAACCCGGTGAGTTTGCGCATGCCGCCGACCTGCTTTGTCACAAGAGCATTAACAAGATGAACGGCGATAAAAATACTGTTTTCCGCGCAGAGCGGCTCAGCAAGACTTACCGCATGGGCGAGGTGGAGGTGCACGCGCTACGCGGCATCGATCTGGAACTCTATCGCGGCGAACTTGTAGTGTTGCTCGGGCCTTCGGGTAGCGGCAAATCGACGCTGCTGAATATCCTCGGCGGGCTGGATGTGCCCACCAGCGGCGAGGTTCGCTACCTCGACCACAAACTCACCGGCGCCAGCGAAGTGGAGCTCACCCGCTTCCGGCGCGAGCATGTGGGCTTCGTGTTTCAGTTCTACAATCTGATCCCCAGCCTCACCGCGCGCGAGAACGTGGCGGCGGTGACCGAGATCGCAGCCTCGCCCATGCGGCCGGAAGAGGCGCTGCAGTTGGTGGGCTTGGGCAACCGCCTGGATCACTTTCCCGCTCAGCTTTCCGGCGGCGAGCAGCAGCGGGTGGCTATTGCCCGCGCCGTAGCCAAAAATCCGGCTGTGCTGTTGTGCGACGAGCCCACCGGAGCGCTCGATTCGACTACGGGGGTTGTGGTGCTGGAAGTGCTGGAAAAAGTGAACCGCGAACTCGGCACACTGACGGTGCTGATCACCCACAACGCGGGTATCGCCGACATGGCGGACCGGGTGATTCGCCTTTCGGATGGGCACATCGCCGAGATACACAGCAACCCTGCGAAGAAAGCGGCGCACGAGCTGTCTTGGTAGATCATGGGTAAATCATGCGCGCGCTCGATCTGAAGCTCTTTCGCGACCTCTGGCACCTGCGTGGCCAGGTGCTGGCCATCGCGGCGGTGATCATGGGCGGGGTGGCGACGCTGGTGATGTCTTTATCCACCTACGATTCACTGGTCACGACCCGCGACCGTTTCTATAGTGAATACCGCTTCGCCGAGGTGTTCGCCAATCTCAAGCGTGCGCCCGTGCCCGTGGCCGAACGCCTGCGCGCTATCCCCGGCGTGGCGCATTTGGAAACGCGGGTGATCGCGGGGGTGAAGCTGGAGGTGGAAAACTTCACCGATCCCATCACCGGCCTGCTGCTCTCGGTGCCGGATAGCGGTGAGCCGCTGCTCAATACGCTGTACCTGAAACGCGGACGCATGGTGCAGCCCTATAGCACGGACGAGGTGGTGCTCTCGGATACTTTCGCCGATGCGCATCAACTGCAACCGGGCAACAAGCTCGCCGCCATCATCAACGGCAAGCGCAAGCTGCTCGCCATCGTCGGCGTCGCGGTATCGCCGGAATATGTCTACCAAATTGCGCCCGGAGCAATGTTCCCCGACTTCAAACGCTATGGTGTGTTGTGGATGGGCCGCAACGCCTTGGCCGCCGCCTATGACGTGGCGGGCGCTTTCAACAATGTGACACTTACCCTGAGCAAGGGTGCGCAGGTACAGGACGTAATCGACCGTGCGGACGCCATCCTCGGCAGCTATGGCGGCACCGGGGCCTATGGGCGCAAGGATCAGTTCTCCAATCGCTTTCTCAGCGAAGAACTGAAACAGTTGCAGACCACCGCCACTATTTTCCCCGCCATCTTTCTCGGTGTGGCGGCCTTCTTGCTCAATGTGGTGGTGAGCCGTCTCATCGCATTGCAGCGGGAGCAGATCGCGACGCTCAAAGCCTTCGGCTATACCTACTTCGCCATCGGCTGGCACTACGTCAAATTGGTGCTGCTGATGGTGGTATTGGGCGTGGCGGGTGGAGTGGCCTTGGGCGCTTGGTTCGGCCAGGGCCTGTCCAATGTGTATATGGAAACGACCTTTCGCTTCCCCTACCTCGACTATCAGCTCAATGCGGGCGTGGTCCTGATGTCGCTGGCGATCACGATGGCGGCGGCGATCAGCGGCACGCTGTTTTCTGTTGCGCGCGCGGTGCGCCTGTCACCCGCTGAAGGCATGCGCCCGGAGATGCCGGTGGCCTATCGCGCCACCCTCGCGGAGCGCATCGGTTTGCAGCGCTGGTTCGCTGCGCCCACGCGCATGATCCTGCGCCATATCGAGCGCCGCCCAATCAAGTCGCTGCTGACGGTGCTGGGCATTGCCTGCGCTAGCGCGCTGATGATGGTGGGCAATTATCAGAAAGGCGCAATCGACTTTATGGTGGATGTGCAGTTTCGCCAGGCTGCGCGCGAGGATCTGGCGCTCGCCTTTATCGAGCCTACGTCGGGCCGCGCATTGCACGAGCTCGCCGCCTTGCCGGGCGTGGATCATGTAGAGGGCTTTCGCGATGTGCCCGCGATTCTGCGCTTTCACCAATACAGTTACCGCACCGCCGTTTACGGCATTGTGCCGGAAGGCCAACTGCATCGCTCACTCGATAGCAAGCTGCAACCCATCCAAGTGCCGCCGAATGGCGTGGTGCTTACCGACCACTTGGCCAACAATATTTTGCATGTGAAGCCTGGCGACATGCTCACGGTGGAAGTACTGGAAGGCAGCCGCCCGGTGCGGCAGGTGCCGGTGCTGGGCATCACCCAGCAATATCTGGGCGTGTCGGCTTATATGCAGCAAGATTCGCTCAATACGCTGATGCGCGAGGGCCACGTTGTCTCCGGTGCTTATCTGGCGATTGCACCCGGTGCGGAGCAAGCCGTCTACGCAAAACTGCATGATCGGCCGCGGGTGCTGGGCATGGTCGCCAACGCCGCCGCCATCCAGAGTTTCTACGCCACCATCGGCGAGTTCGTGCTGTTCTACAACATGGTGGCGACCCTGCTCGCCGCCAGTATCGGCTTCGGTGTGGTGTACAACAGTGCGCGCATCTCCCTCTCGGAGCGGGGCCGCGAGCTGGCCAGCCTGCGCGTGCTGGGCTTCACCCAAGGCGAGATCGCCTATATCCTGCTGGGAGAACTGACTCTGCTGACGCTGGCCGCCATCCCGGTTGGATTCCTGGTCGGCGCTGGCCTGGTCGGGATCTTGGTGCTGGCCTTCGAGAGCGACCTCTACCGGCTGCCATTGATTCTGAATCCGAGCAACTACGCCCTGGGGGCAACGGTTGTGGTGGCCTCGGCGCTAGTGTCGGGCTTACTCATTTGGCGCCGGCTCGGCAAATTGGATCTGGTGGCTGTGCTTAAAACGCGGGAATGAAAATTCTTCCTCGATCTGTAGAATGGGTATCGCTACACTCAACCCAAACTACGACAAACGAGAAATAAACACTGAATCAGACCATGCAATTGCGCGCACGTATCGGCATCACCCTCCTCGGCCTCGCTATCGCTGGCGGCCTCGTCTATGGCTTTCTCCCGCGCGCCGTGGCAGTGGATGCCGCCCCCGCTGTAAAAGGCCCGCTCGCCGTCACCATCGAGGAGGAAGGCAAGACGCGGGTGATGGAGCGTTATGTGGTCTCAGCGCCGATGTCGGGTTATGCCCGGCGTATTGACCTGCGTGTAGGTGATGCGGTGAAACTGGGTCAGGAACTGGTGCTGATCGAGCCGGCTCGCCCGGATGCCCTCGACCCGCGTTCGCGCGCGCAAACGCAGGCCCAGGTCAATGCCGCGCAGGCTGCCGTGGCGGCCGCAGTGGAGAATGCCCGTGCCGCCGCCGCACAGGCCGATCTGGCGCGCCAGGAGTTGCAACGCACCGAGTCGCTGCGCACAGCCAATTTTATTTCCGCGCAGGCCTTGGATAAGGCGCGTTCGGAAGTCAGCCGGACCCAGGCCGCGAAGCTGGCGGCGGAACATACCGTCAACGTGGCGGGCTTCGAACTCGATATGGCGCGCGCGGCGCTTTCCATGACCAGCAGTCTGCAAACCGGCAAACCCGCCGAGACCTTGAGCGTGCGTGCGCCGGTTGATGCCCAGGTGCTCAAAATCGTGCGCGAAAGCGAGGGTGCGGTGCAGGCGGGCCAGCCCTTGATAGAAATCGGCAATCCGGAAACCTTGGAAATTGAAGTGGAAGTGCTCTCCACCCACGCGGTGCAAATTGCGCCCGGATCTAAAGTACTGCTGGATCGCTGGGGGGGCGGCAAAACACTGCAAGGCGCCGTGCGCGTGATCGAGCCCACGGGCTTTACCAAAGTCTCCGCGCTCGGTGTGGAAGAACAACGCGTGCGGGTCATCGCCGACATCACTTCCCCGCGCGAAGTTTGGCGCCGTCTCGGCGATGGCTATCGGGTAGAAGCGCGCTTCATCGTCTGGGAAGGCGCGGAAGTATTGCAGATTCCCGCCAGCGCCCTATTCCGCCTCAACAACGGCTGGGCCGTATTCGTGGTGGAGAGCGGCCGCGCCAAGACCCAGCCGGTCGAAATCGGTCAGCGCGCGGGTCTCACCGTGCAGGTACTCTCGGGGCTCGAAGCCGGGGAACGGCTTATTACGCACCCCGATGACAGGATCAAGGAGGGGGGCCGGGTGAAAATGCGCTGATATTGCGGGTTTACTTAAGCAGTCTGCTTCAGCATTTCAAGCACTTCTTCATCCGCCATCTGCGGAAAATCGCGGTAAAACTGCCCAACCGCATGAGAATCATACGGCGTTTCCAGACAAGGCAATAAAGGAGGTATATCTTGTATTGTGACATTGGCGTTATCGGAGATTGATCTGGAGAACGAAGCAATATTGTTACAATTGCAGGGGAAGGCTTAGATTTTCACAGGACGTTGGGCGGCTTTGTAGAGAGGTGTAGCCATGGATGCTCTCAGCTTTAGCGACTTCGAAACGTCCGGGCGTGCGGTGCTTGCGTTCCTTCACCGGCGATTGGGTTTCGATCTTTGGATGGTCACCCGGACTGAGGGCGACGATTGGATCGTGCTTCAGAGTGAGGATCACGGTTACGGCGTCGCTCCGGGTACGGTTTTTCGGTGGGCCGATTCATTCTGCTCCGAGATGGTGAAGGGCAACGGTCCGCGCATTGCGCCGCGTTCGGACGTCGTCCCTGCATACGCCGCGGCGCCGATCGGGCGTCAAGTTCAGATCAAGGCACATGTCGGCTGCGTATAAAGGCGAGGTAAAGCATATGAACAGAACTGCAATGCAACATACGCTGGATGCACCCAGCAAGGCGGCGCTGGAGCGTTACCGGCGCGCCGTGAACTATCTCACCGCGGCGCAGATTTATCTCATGGACAATCCGCTGCTGGAGGAACCGCTTAAACCCGAACACATCAAGCCGCGCCTGCTCGGCCATTGGGGCACGGCGCCCGGCATCAATTTAGTTTGCGCGCATCTCAACCGGCTCATCTTAAACACTGACGCCAGCATCATGCTCATCACCGGACCCGGCCACGGCGCGGCGGCCAATCTCGCCAACATGTATTTGGAAGGTACTCTCACGGAGTTTTTTCCGCACATCACTCAGGATAAGGCCGGACTTAAGGAGTTTGTAAAGTCGTTTTCCTGGCCGGACCGATTTCCCAGCCACCTGAGTCCAATCTATCCAGGTGTGATTCACGAAGGCGGTGAGTTGGGCTACGCGCTCGCCACTGCGTTCGGCGCGACCCTGGATAATCCGGATTTGATCGTCGCTTGTATCGTCGGAGACGGCGAGGCGGAGACCGGCCCCACGGCGGGCGCCTGGCACAGCAATAAGTTTTTAAATCCGGCTACCGATGGAGCGGTGTTGCCGATACTGCATTTGAACGGCTTCAAGATCGCCAACCCAAGCATCTTCGGCACCATGACGGACGAAGAGCTACGCGCGCTGTTTACCGGTTATGGATATGCTGTGCGGATTGTAGACTTGAGCGATCACATTGATGACGACATGGGCGCGGCCACAGACTGGGCGCATAAGGAAATTCGTGCGCTGCAACAGCGCGCGCGTTCCGGCGAAATCATCGCGCGTCCACGCTGGCCGATGCTGATACTGCGTACGCCCAAAGGTTGGACTGGACCGAAGGAAGTTGACGGCAAAAAAAATGAGGATTCATTTCTTTCGCATCAAGTACCCGCAAAAGAGGCTAAAACAAATCCTGTACATCTCAAGATTGTCGAAACCTGGCTACGCTCGTATCGCCCGCAAGAGTTATTTGATAAAAACGGCCATCCCGCCGGGGACATCCGCGCTTTGTGCCCCACGGGCGACAAGCGCATGGCCATGAATCCGCACGGCTTCGGCGGCGCGCGGCGCAAGCCGCTCACGCTGCCGCCGCTGGAATCCCACGAGGTGGAGGTCACATCACGGGGGCTCAGCCTTGTGAGCAGTGTGGAGCGGCTCGGTCAATATCTGCGCGATGTCATAAAACTCAACCAGACACAGCGCAATTTCCGCATCGTATGTCCCGATGAACTGGAGTCGAACAAACTGGGCGCGGTGCTGGAGGTCACGGATCGCCAGTATGTCTGGCCGCTGCCTGAGGTCGCTGAGCACACCGCGCGTGACGGACGGGTTTTGGAAGTACTCTCCGAACATAATTGCCAAGGCTGGCTGCAAGGGTATCTGCTCACCGGGCGGCACGGCCTGTTTCCCTGCTACGAGGCGTTTCTCAGCATCGTGGACGGCATGATGAATCAGTACGCCAAGTTTTTGAAATCCTCCATCGAGACCCCGTGGCGCAAACCGATCTCATCGCTCAATTATCTGCTCACCTCGGAGGCCTGGCGTCAGGAACACAACGGCTATTCGCATCAAGGTCCCGGCTTTATCAATAATCTGCTCACCAAAAAGGGCCACACCTACCGCATCTATTTTCCGCCCGACGCCAACTGCTTGTTGCACACCATGGACGAGTGCCTGCGCGTCACCAACTACATCAATCTGGTGATCGCGGGCAAGCAACCCATGCCGCAATGGCTTACCCTCGACGAGGCGCGTGAGCACTGTCGGATTGGTGCCTCGGTGTGGCCCTGGGCCAGCACCAGTGAAGGCGAAGACCCGCAACTGGTGCTGGCCTGCTGCGGCGACAATCTCACCTTGGAGACCTTGGCCGCAGCCGATCTACTACGGCGCGCTGCCCCCGACTGGCGTGTGCGCGTGGTGAATGTCACCGACTTGCTGGTGCTCGGTATTCCGCAAAAATATCCGCACGGACTCGAAGAAGAGCGTTTCCAAAGAATCTTTCCGCTCGATTGTCCGGTGATTTTCAATTTCCACGGCTACACCGCAGCGATCAAACAACTGTGCTGGGAGCGGCCCAACAGCGAACGTTTCGATATCAACGGCTACCGCGAAGAAGGCACCACCACCACGCCGTTCGACATGCACATCCGCAACCGCACCAGCCGCTACCACCTGGTGATCCAGGCGGCGCGGAAGATGGCCGCCTGCCATCCCCATTTTTCAATGCAAGCCGAGGCATTGATCGTGGAATATGAACGCAAGCTCGCCGACCATCGCACGTTCATTCTGCGCGAAGGGCTTGACCCGCCGGAGATCAATGACTGGCGTTGGCAGTCCCTTCGACAGGGTTCATGATAGGCTTTCTTATCAAGGCGGTGGAAGATAAAATGTCAAAAGATAAGTAGTGCCTCTCTTTTACATTTATTCCTGTGCAGAACAAACCTTAGTTCTTTACCGCCAACACCCCGTCGCCGCACAACTCCGCGACAAACCCTGCGCGCCGCAAGCGTTTCGCCACTTCATTGGGCACGTCGCGGCCGCTGGTTAACTTGTTCGGGGTACCCGTGTAGTGAAACAGCTTGCCCTTGCGCTTCAACACCCTGGCAAGCTGGTCATAAAAAACCTGCGAGTAGAGTTCGCCGGCGATACCGAAGCGCGGCGGGTCGTGCAAAATAGCGTCAACCGAGCCACTGGGCAACGACACGATCTGCTCGCAAATGTCACCTAGCGTCAAGCTCAAAACATCGTTAGCCTTGGGCGACCAGGGATTCAGTCCCCGCAACCAGCCCACGTCGGGATTCTTTTCATAAGAAAGCACCTGCTTGGCCAGACCCTGTACACACCACGCGGCAAAATAGCCGAGGCCTCCACAGGTATCCAAAATCACCTTGCCGCGCGGCTGAATCAAAGCGACCTTGCGTTCGGCGTCCGTATAGGGGGAGGTTTGTGCCGTGGGTAGCATCTTGATGCCATCGATCTCGAAGGTCGGCGGCCCCCAATGCGTCGGCACCAATTTGATCAGCGACGTCGTGTACCGCGACACCGGCTGAAACGTCTCGTCAACCCAGTAGTAGATGGTTCTGTCATTACAGGTTTCGAGGTAGGGAAATAATCGGCCTTGCCAGACCCAACCCTCAACGCCCACCGCAACGATCGCCGTCGATAGCCCCAGATCGAGCGAGCACTCGACATTTGGCACGCCAGCCTGCACCGCCGCGCGCAATATCTCGTGCTCTTTCAAGGTTAACAGCGGCTCCATCTAACCCCGATCCGGCATAGTGGATGTAGTGCGATGGCGCGTTTTGCCCCTCAAAGCCACTTCCCAACCAAGGTCGGCGCCTTATCAGTTCGGGTCTCCACCTTCAAATAACTCACCAAGCGAGCACAGCCTTCCTTGTGCAACACCTCGTGTATTTCCCCGACCACGGCCAGGATCTCCGCCAACTCGCCTTCAATGTTGGTACCCGAGGCATGTGTCTCAAGAATAAAATCATAATCCTGAAGTAACTCAACAACACGGGTAATCTCCCGCCTGACAGAGACGCCACTACCCATCGGGATGACTTGTAATTCAGCGGTAGCTTTCATTTCGAAACCCTCGCGGTTAAAGGGTAGCATCCCCTTTAATTTTCTTATATCTTTCCTTTCTTCGACGCGACCCTAGGTCAGCGCGGGGTAGTCGGTATAGCCTTTTTCCCCCGGCGTATAAAAGGTGTTGGAGTCGGGCACGTTCAAAGGGGCATTCGACTTCCAACGGACGGGCAGGTCCGGGTTGGCGAGGAATGGTCGTCCCACCGCGACGAGGTCTGCCTTGCCGGAGGCCAGATCGCTCTCGGCACGCGTGGCATTATATCCACCCGAAAGGATCAAGGTGCCGCGAAACTGAGTGCGGAAGGTCTCTTTGATTGATGCGGATACCGTGGGCGCCCCCATCGCCGAATGGTCAACCAGATGCACATACACCAGGCCGCGCGCATTGAGCTGCTGCGCCAGGTAAGTGTAATCCGTCTCCATCGCGTCATAGAGCGGCATGTCATTGAACACCCCATAAGGCGAGAGCCGTATCCCAACCTTGTCCTTGCCGATAGCATTGATCGCAGCCTCCGCCACCTCTAACAAGAAGCGCGCGCGATTCTCGATCGACCCGCCGTAGCCGTCGCGCCGCTGGTTGGAATTGGGGCGAATAAACTGTTCCAACAAATAACCATTGGCCGAGTGCAATTCGATCCCGTCAAAGCCCGCCTTCATCGCATTGCGGGCCGCCTGCGCATATTCGTCGATCGCAACCTTGATATCCGCCTCGGTCATCGCCTCCGGCACAGGATGCGGCCTCATGCCCTCGGCATCGGTATACATCTCGCCGGCCGCCGCCACTGCCGAGGGCGCCACCGTGCGCGCCCCGGCGGGCAAATTCAATGGATGTGTTATGCGACCCGTATGCATCAATTGCATAAAGAACTTCGCGCCACCCTGATGCACGGCGGCGGTGATGGGCCTCCACCCTTCCACTTGCGCCTCGGAAAAAATCCCCGGTATGCGGGGATACCCCAAGCCGTTGGGCGATGGCGAGGTGCCTTCGGTAATGATCAGCCCCGCCGAAGCACGCTGTTGGTAATACAGCATCATCAGCGCATTAGGAATATTGTTGATCGCACGGCTGCGCGTCAACGGCGACATCACCAAACGATTCTGCAACTCCACGGAACCCAGCTTATATTTCGAGAACAACAGCGACATGCCTGCCTCCATTTAGGGTTGCGATAGTGATGAACAAGTGCTTGCTAAAACAAAATACGGGTCTATGCCGCTTTGCCTTAGCCACAATTCACTAACTGCCCAGGATTATACAGTGGTCTGTCCTTAAGGAATCGTGATTCATCTCGACTCTGCCATTGATTCAGGTGGCTTCGGTGCGCATCGGCACCGGATCTTTCGGGGCCTCGCCGATTTCGATGCTTTCGTATTCTGCGATCACCTGCGCGCCCAGCAACAGCAGCGTAGCGGCCACTTCCAGGCTGAGCAGCACGATGATGGCCGTGGTGAGCGAGCCGTACACCACGCTCACTTGCGACAGCGTGCCGAAAAACCAGCCCAGCGCAAGGCGGATCAATTCCCACAGCAGGCCCGCCGTGGCGCCGCCGATCAGCGCGTGCTGCGCCGACAGCCTGCCTACCGGCATGAAGTAGTAGATTCCGGAGATGAGAAGGATTTCCCCGATCACGCCGGCAACGTAGATCAGCCAGCGCGAGAAGCCGCTCAGCGACCAGCTATGCCCCAGGATAACGAAATTCTCGCCGCCTATCGCCATCAGGTCAGCGATCACGAACGTGCCCACGAACAACGCCGCGCCGATGAAAACGATGTAGCCGAAGGGCAGCAGCAAGGAAACGATGAAATGCCGCCTGCGCTCCGCCACGCGGTGCAGGAAAATCACCGAGATCGCATTCTCCAGCACCTTAAAGCCGAGCGAGCTGAAAAACAGCATCGTGATGAGCAGCACCCAGCCGATCACCTCGCGGTGATCGAGGAACGCCCTCAGCTCCACCACAACCGCGTTGCCCTCGCCCGGCACCACGTACTCCAGCGCCCTGCGCAACGTTGCCAAGAGTACGTCCTGGTCGATCACGTGCGACAGGGCGATCACCATGAGGATGAGCAGCGGCACGATGGAGAGCAGCGCGTAATAGGCCACGGCGCCTGCAAGCAGCAAACCCTGGTTGGCCTGAAAAGCTTTTAGGACCTGGAGCGTGAAGGCAACGGGGTTTTTTAGGACGTGGACTGTGCGGGGGTTGATGAGCTTCATGGGTGGCCGGGGTTAGCAGGTTGATTCTATCGCGGCGCGGTTACGCGTCATCGGCGACATCACCAGACGATTCTGCAACTCCACGGAAGCCAGCTTATATTTCGAGAACAACAGCGACATACCTACCTCCATTTAGGGTTACGATATGGGTGAACAAGCGCCTGCCCAAACGAAATACAGGCCCATGCCACGTGGCCTAGCCACCATCCAACGCCACACTTGCCAATCCATATATCCCAACAAATTTCACTGTAGCAAATCCAGGAATATAAACCGTCTTATCCCAGAGATAGGAGATAGTGCGTCAAAAGGTATGATGCGACTTATTTGTCTTGGCTCTTTCTTGCACATCAGAAGAAATATCTTGTATCCCTTCCTCTCGGAAAACCATAGTGAAAATACGTTAACGCAAGACTTGCCCCTATTGTTCGCTATTGTTCCAGGCGGGCGCCATCCGGCCAACGAAAATCGCCCTCCGGGTGGCTGATTTCGGTCTCTCTAACGAATTTTTGCTGAAACTCGGGTAGGTGCAGTCCGCGATGAGTGTGATCACGGGCGTCTGAACCCGGAAAATGGTCGGTGGTTTTCAGAGAAAAGGGGGGGAAGGGCCTTTATACTTCCTATACACTATACACAACGAGGATCTTGCGCACGACGAAGCCGTCAGTCAGCAACGCGGCCAGCGTGCGTGGGCCGCCGCAATGGGCGGTAGCGGGATTCAGAATGCGAAATATGGAATGAAGGCGATTCTCTCTCGGGCACCTTCGATGGCTATTCGTCGTCGGGATCCTCGGGGATTTCATCTTCGCCGAAGCATTCGACGCCGCCGCCCGGGAACACTCCTCCTCCCGCAGCGGTGGTATCCTCGCAGATGCACCAGCTTTCACCCACCCAATTCGGGTTTTCGGCCATCAAATTCATCTGCTCATCGCAGAAGGTCTCATTCTCAGGTAACTCCGTCCCTCCGGGCCCTGTGGGTGGATTTCCTGAATCCGAGGGCCAGGAAACGCCGTCGATCTTGAGGTTCTTTCCTCCCACGATTCGCCGCGACGTTGGCTTACCGTTTTTGTCCTTCTCCACGGCAAAGATGACCCGGTACGAATCAATCTTGTGCTTCTGCACGTGCACGGCAAGCTGCAGCTTGGCGACGGACATGCGCGTATTCGCAGCGCCCAGGCGTGTCGTCGCTGTGAGCTGCTCGCGCTGCGCTTCGCGATACTGCTCGATCAGACGCTTCAGACGTTGCTTGACCTTTGACATCGGCTGGCGGCGCTTTTTAGTTGCCATGAGAGCATTCCCTGGGGGACGTTTCGTGAAATGTGTACCACCGTATGGTAGGCTTGTCAAGCGCTGTGGCGAAAGTGGACCAGAGTTGGCCAGCTTGGAAGTCGCTCTGACGGACGGATCTTGCTAACCGACATCTTGCCGCCTGCTCGCGTACGTCTGGCGGAGGCTGTCCATCAAGCGATAAGCGATAGGCAAATCGATCCGCCCCGACTACCCAGGCCGAGATCGCCCGTGCACTCGGCTTACATTAATGAAGCCTTGATCGCCAGGTCACGCCGCCTCTATGCCGGATGCCGATTGGGCAGTCAGCAGTGCCCCCCCCCAACCTGATCCCGAAAGTATCTTGACCCTCCGGTTTTGACATCGTCTAAGGTCTTTCGACACTTCATCAGCTCTTCACTTTCGTTCGTCTCCCGGCACCTTACCTGACAGGGTCGAGCCCTGGCTCGCGCGCTATCGCACTCTCGCTTCCATGTGCTCCTTCGGGGAGAAACCACGGCCACATGGCTGCCTCGCGCCGGGTAGGTTTGGGCTGTGGACAATCTCCGCAATTATTTGTCAGGACTTTCGGTAACCCGATTCGGCTAATCGGGTGAAATCGGTCGGCATAGCGCCTGATCGAGAACCACTTGAATTGCTTTAGCGCATCCGTCGATGCGCAACGCACCCCCGCAGAGGATCGTCGAAAAACTTTACATACAATGAGAGATGGCGTCGAAAAATTTTACAGTATTGTTACAAAACGATCGCCCGCTTCTCCGTGAATTTTTATAACATAATGATTATATGATGTTTTATTTTTATGGCACAGTTGGTGCCTATGAGACTGGCAAGGTCGCGCGGAATGTCCTGGCTTGGCGGATACCAAATGACTGGAAATGAGGTATCCGGGCACTCGACGTGTCAGGACCCTGTTTTTCAACATATTTATGGAAATGTCACCAGCTATGAAAATGAAATCCATCCTGTCAGCGTTAGCCGTGGTCGGCTTGGCGGTTGCAAGTCAATCGGCATTAGCAACGACGATTACCGTAACCTATGCAGGTTCCGCCAATTTCGGCAGCGGTGGCGTCGGCTACTATAACGGCTCGGTCGTTCCCAACCCCAACTCTACTACTAGCCTCGTCGGCGTCGGAATTGGTGGTGACAGTTTCACGTCGATAGACCTTACTTATGACTTCTCCGCCACCGGCCAATTCAATACCTGGTGTGTCGACATCTACCATTGGCTGAACGGTGGCACCGTTACATATACTGTTGGCACCGGAGCTGATCTCGCCGCTTCATTGAGTACTCTACGTCCGGGGATCCCAGCCGGAACGACGAGAGTGACCCAGCTGGGTCAATTGGCCAATGAAGTATACAGCGCTGTAGACACAAAGACTGAGTCAGCGGCCTTTCAATTGGCCGTCTGGGCGATCGCGTACGGGGCAGTTGGCGGGACGGGACACTATAGCATCAACACGACAGACACTAACTTCAGGGTGGACGGCGGTACAGCGAGTTCGGCCTATGGAATCCTGGCCAACACGTGGCTGGCCAACTTGGGCATAGCAGCCAATACCGGGAACTACAACCTCACGTACTTGAATGACGGCACTCGGAACAACACGCAGGACATGGTTGTGTTCACAGATCCTCCTACTATTCCCGAACCCGCCACTCTCGGGTTACTTGCCATCGGCCTGTTGGGTCTGGGATATGGCAGGAGAAAGTTGGCGTAATTGCCAGGCAACCAAGCAACAGAACCGCCTCTCAGCAATGCCGTTCAGCGTTTAGCTGAACGGCATTTTCGTTTCTGGGACTCTGCTTGACGCGAAAGAAGTGAACGCCGCCCACCAGAGGCTAGCGGCGATCTAGCTGAGTGATCCAAGAACGGAGGGAATCCCAGCGGACTTACACCAACGGTACTAGCAGACGAAAATAGCAAGATACAAGACGCGGCGCCTTTGCCCGCTCACTTACTTCACCGGCGCCATCAAGTGCTGGTACGGCGTACCTGCCCACATCACATAGGGTACCGATGTGTCGGGGTCCGCGCTCTTCGGATAAGAATCGTAGAAGCTGGCGTCGGCGCCGACGATCATCACGTGAGGTCCGGTTTTGATCCAATGATTTTGGGCGCTAGGCTTTGTGGCATACGGGTCGGTATTGCTGGCGTCCGTTCCGCCCGCCAGCATGTACATGAAACCGATTTTACCGGCAGGTGGGGTCTTGTGCCCGATCCACGCATGGGCCCATTCCAGGGCATTCTTGTCCATGCACATGGGGTCAGGGCCGGGAGTCGCCGGATTGTCCGGCATGCAGGTAAAGCCGTTCGTTCCCTCGCGCAGCGTGCGCATTTTGCCGTCAGCCTCCATGGCCACGATGGTCGCGCCCTTCGCGACCTTGGCCGGCGCCGCAGACATCGCGCTCGCGATCATCTTCTTATCGGTGGGCGGTGCTTTCGTGCCTGCGGCATACCCATTCATCGTCAACACAAACGATGAGGCGATCAAGATCGTGCCGCTCATAATGTTTTTTAGTTCGTACATTGATGTCCCCTCCAGTTCTGTGAGTGGAAAATTAGAATAGCAAAATAATTTAAGGCCAGCGAACAATATTTACTATCCACTTCCATAGGCTGTTCCTGGAGTGCGCTGGTAGAGTAACTGCGAACTAGGGTTCGATTGAAACATGACCTGAAAACGGATTGGCAAAGCCTTAGCAGCGGATATTTTTGAGGGGTAATATAGTTTTATAAAATCAATGAAGTCCATTATTCATGGCGCATTCAGCGTTTTATTCGGTAGCCGCCGCCCCACCATTTACCCAAGGCCGGAAATCTCCGGCCTTTTTATTTCCGCTCTTATGGACCCTTTGGCCGATCTCAAGCCATGTAGGCGGGCAAACGGATTTTGTTTGCCCACGCGATGGTGCCCCGGCCTGTCGATTGTGACGGGCACCTCACACCCGGCTTTTCGGTCCAGGCAGGTCGGACCCATCGAGGCCGAGTTCCTCGCAGACCCGGCGCACGTCGCGCGGATCGAGGTCCTTGCGCGAACCACCAAGAGGCGCCTGCGATGTCCGCCCTTCTCGATGCACCGTCACCATGACATGACCCTCGCCGCGCTCCTGATGCTCATGACTATCGAAGCGGCACCCTTGCTCCGCCAACCATTTCCGAAATGTTGCGCTTTCCATTACCGTACTCCTGTTCATGATGTGACTTAGCCCGCATAGGGCGCGTCACAAGTTTAAGTGTAGGAAGAATAAACACCTCTTTTCTGAATAGCCAGCCTCTATTCTGAATAGCCATCCGTATTCAACAGGCTGTTCACCCGTCATAGCCACTAAAAATGGCTCGATTAGGCAGTCCTGCTGAGAAAAGCCGGCAATTCATCCGAAAGGGCTGCTCAAGAAGCCCACTCGTAAGAGAAATCCTCTCGGGGCAACCTATGGCTCAGGCACTCAGCAACTTTGTCACGCTCCACACAAGAAGTAACGCGTATACGCTCCCGAAAAACCAGGGAAAGCTGATGGCGCGATGGGCCCACCACTGACGATGCTGGCGGAAGGCCCAGTTCGGCTCAAACACCGTGGGCTCGTTCCGTCGATCCTCAATCGGCTGCCGGATCTCATGGAGCCGGTGGAGACTTGTCAGCAGCTTCTCTTCATGCCACTCAGGATCTTGCTCGATTCCCCTCAATCGCCACTCCCACAGCGAATTCTGACCTGACAAACGACCGAGGACGATCGCCATTTGGAAACACAGGAGAATTCCAAAGACGCAGAGGAGAACAATCAGCACCGCGAAGGACAATGCCAGTGACTCTCGCGACACGATCAGCCCGATCACCGCAACAAAAATGGAATTGGCCGTGAGGTAGTCGGAGAGCATCGTGTGATAGTCGCGTACCCCGGATGTCCAGAGGGTGATGAGATGCTCGTACGTTGATTCGAGGTCGGCTTCGCCTGGTACCATCATGGGCCTCCCATCCACTCAATGACTTCCATCACTATCATGCTGTTGAAAAAGTCCGCCAGCGGCGTTCTCGCGTCGCTCAGAGGCTCCACGTACGGGAGAGTATAGGAAGAATAAACGCCTCTTTTCTGAATAGCCAGCCGTATTCAACAGGCTGTTCACCCCGCCATAGCCACTAAAAATTGCTCGAAAGAAATACAAACTGGTTTACAGCAAGCATTCATAAGGCTTTCAGAGGCGAATGCGAGTGACGCCGCCCCACCATTTATATTCTAGAAATAAGATTAAAAAACATCTGTAATAGATTAAAATTTATTTATTTTTTAATAATAAATGGCGAGCCGTGGTTTCTCGCGAGTACCTGCGTACTCGCGTGCCGGCGAGCGGGCGCGGCTCTGTCCGCACTCTGGGCCGTAACAGTAGTTCCAGAGTTTCTGGACGATGCTGGCTGGAGCCATAGTGATTATTGCTCTATAGGCGGAAGGAGCGCTTTCAGGCAGTCGATCAATCGAGGCGTATCATCAACCGCCGTTTTATACAGTAACTCATGATCGATCTGTCCATACTCATGGGCAAGGATATTGCGCTGCCCGATAATTTCGCGCCAGGGTATTTCGGGTGTCGCGGCTCGTCCCGGGTCTGATACACGACGTGCAACCTCGCCAATAATCTCCACGCATCGTTCGATCGCACGCTGCAGGATATGATTGCGGAGAAAGCTATCAAGATCATGATCCCCGATCATTTCAACCACTTCATTCGCCGCCTGAAGCATATCCCATAGATAGGCAGCGTCCCTGTCCTCAAGCGGCATACAATTCCTCCATGTCCTTCTCAATCGCCCGGCGGCGATAAGGGTTATTCAGAATGGCAGACGTCGCCACATCCACCTTTCGCCCACCAAATAACTCTGAGAAGGCCTGCTGTATCTCAAACATCCCACCCAGAGAAGGCGCCTTATCCGGCTCGAATTCAACCAGCAGATCAATATCGCTCTCAGGCCCAAGTTCACCCCGCGCCGCAGAACCAAACAGCACAAGGCGCTGAATGTGATAACGATGTACGAGCCGCCGCAACGTTTTGCGTGAAACGAGGATCTTTTGCCCGATCAAAATGGTGTTTTCCTTTTTCATGATTTCAGCCCTCGCTGTCTTTTTCAGAATCCCGCGCAGTTCATCATATATCGGGCAGGTCGTATCCGCCTTGTAGCGGACGAGGTTCCCCACCTTCTCGCGGCTGAGTACGCCAGCATCCGCCAATTGCGCCAACTCGCGCCGTAGCGTGCCCGGCTGCGTATTCGTGGCGCGCGCGATCTCGCGCAGGTGAAGTGGCTCGTCGGGGTGCAGCAACAGCAGGCCTAATACCTGCCGTCGATACGCCCCAAAAAACACGGTTCCGAGGTCGGTTGAAGGTTTTGTTCTCATTTGGGCTACAAATGTAGCTTATTTGGCTACATACTTCAAGGCCACCCAAGTAGGCCTTTCCCAATACCCATTACCCTCACTATTACCCTTACTCAAGGGTAGTTACCCTTGCTTCCGCCACCGGGCTGGCGGCCCGCATCAGCTCGCTCGTCGTTGTCCGGCCGTAGCCTGATTCGCACTTTTGGCGTACACTGAGTCGCATGAAGCTTTCCAAATCAAATCGTTACTTGCGCTCCCCCGCCAAGGCTCGAGCTGGTCTTTGGATCTCTGCGAAAACGTCCTCTGCGGTCGAAGGTATCCGCAAGCCCTTCGAATCAGGTGCGCACAACCTCCAACCCGAAGACTCCCGGGCATTCATTACCTACTGGAAGCGGCGTGCTTCCGGGTCTGCTCGATAACCCGTTCGAATACTGCTTCCAACGGCCGGTAATCGCGTCCCAGCGCCGCGTGGATGCTGGCGACGTAGCGTTTCTTCCCGCTCCCATCCAGCGGTGAAAAATCCAGCGGCGGCAGACCCGCCTGCAATCCCATCAACAGTGCCAGCAATCGCGCCAGACGGCCATTCCCATCGCGGAATGGGTGAATCAGGATCAACTCTGCATGCACCACCGCCAATGCCTCGGCCACAACCGCCTCCCGACACGGTGTGAAACGCGCGAGCGCGCCCCGCTCCAGCTTTGCCATCAATCCGGGGATGAGGTGCACTGCGGCAAACTGGAATCCACCCTTGCCGATGTTCACTGACCGATACTCGCCAGCCCATGAATAGATCGGCCCCAACCACATCCGATGCAACGAACGAATGTCCTCGGCGGTGAAGCGATGATCTTCGGAGAATGTATCAACCGCCTGCCGTTGCGCAAGCCACAACGCCTGCGATTCGGCGAGCTGCATGTCGCGCACGCGGACAATGCCGAGCGCATTGCGTAGCACGCGGCCACGCGAGCCGGGCTCAAACTGGGCTTCAGGTAAACCCGAGACATTGTATCGGCCGTCTTTTTTCAATTCGTCACCTCAAGAAACCGTGGTCTGTCCCCGATTGTTCCCCCCTTTCTTACGCCGCACTCCTCGACGCGGAAACATCGCCCCGGCATCGCCTTTCCCGAGGATGCTCAATGGCATCACTGTGACCCGCTTCTCCAACGTATAAGGCGTTTTTCCGGGGTAGAGCACAACAAGCTGCTCCAGTTTAAGGTCATCAAGGGCAATTCGCATGGATGGCGTCAGCACCGGTGCATCCATGCGTTTGATTTCCACCCCAAGCCGCCGTCCATCCTTGATGAGCAGCAGATCGAGCTCGGCACCTTGATGTGTCGCCCAAAAGTACGCTTCATCCGGTTGCACTACCTTAAGCGTCTCCTCGATGGCATAACCTTCCCACGATGCACCGCACTTTGGATGCGCGAGCAAATCCCTGTCGGTACCGATACCCAACAACCGATGCAGCAACCCACTGTCGCGCAGATAAATCTTGGGCGCCTTCACCTGCCGCTTCTTCAGATTCTCATGCCAGGGCTGAAGTTGCCGCACCATGAAGAGGCCAGTCAGCAAATCCAGATAGCGCCTCACCGTCGGCTCGCTTACACCCAGTGAGCGCGCCGGTTCCGCCGCGTTCCACACATTGCCATGATAATGCGCCAGCATGGTCCAGAACCGCAGCAACGTCGCGGCCGGGACGCCGATGCCAAGTTGCGGCAAATCTCGTTCCAGGAACGTGTGAATGAATTGCCGGCGCCACGACACACTTTCGGCATTGGAACGGGCAAGAAAGGCGCGCGGGAACGTACCGCGCAACCAATGTCGGTTCAGCGCAGCCGCCCCAACCTCTGCCAGGCTGAAACCGGAGAGCGGAATGGTCTCAAGCCGCCCCGCCAGGGACTCCGACGATTGCCGCAAAAGCTCCGGCGACGCGCTCCCCAAAATAAGAAACCGGGTCGGCAGCGGCTTGCGGTCCGCCAGCACGCGCAGCACCGGAAACAGCTCCGGCCTTCTCTGCACTTCGTCTATCACCACCACCCCGCGCAACCCCGCAAGCGCCGTCATCGGCTCGGACAGGCGGGCTAGGCTGATCGGGTCTTCAAGATCGAAATAGTTGGCCGAAGCCGGTGCAACAATCTCCCGCGCCAGCGTTGTCTTCCCGCATTGACGCGGACCAACCAGCGCAACCACACGGCTGCGACGCAGTGAACGGCGAATAGTTTCGAGCAGTTGTGGGCGCTTGATCATGCCGGCATATTACCATGAAATTTCATCATTTCATATTCGAATATCATGGTAAAGATGCCCCCTCCAATACAACCCCAGAGCCCTATCCATCACGTCTGCGGTAACCAGACTTGAAGGTAAAGGGTCCAGCCATTTGAAACCTTTTTATACGGCCAATTGAAACCATTTTGGCAGCGGGCGCGGGGTAAAGTACTGGCCGGCGCCTGGGTTTGAGGTCACAGTGAGGTATCCCCAGTTTCACGGACACCCAGATAGGCACATAATGCCAGAAGGAGGATGTCCGATGAAGAAGCGTCCGTTGTTTACCAAGGAATTCAAGCTTGAAGCGGTGCGATTATTGGAGC
>Ga0184616_10000029_pt1 | contig 27780 bp, 25 predicted proteins | sample PLM4_90_coex_FD_133145 | JGI IMG/M metagenome (GOLD analysis project Ga0184616, IMG submission 133145) | Groundwater sediment microbial communities from an aquifer in East River, Colorado, USA - PLM4_90_coex | ecosystem: Environmental > Terrestrial > Soil > Riparian zone | place: USA: East...
GGTACTCAGCCTGCAGACCACGACGCCGCTGCAAACCGCATCACCTGTCAGTCTCGCCAGCCTGCCCGGGGCAGTCCCGCTAGCGCAGGTTTCCAGCACCGCAGGCCGATCACGCTGGAGCGCCGGCCGTCCGTCCGTGGAGTCCAAGCTGGACATCTACCTGGCTAATCACAATCAATATTCCATGTCTACCGAGATGCAGGGGATGCTGCCTTACGCCCGGATAGTCGGATATGAGACAAATCCCTAGACTTCCCATGGTGCGCCTCTGGAGAGTGTGCGGCACATGCCTGCTGGCGGGTTTGCCGTTACTTACGGCCAGGGCGGACATCGCCCCCGCCGCGCGCGAATGGCTGGAAAAGATGTCCTATGCCGCGCATGCCCTTAACTATGAGGGCGTCTTCGTCTACATCCACGACCGGCAGATGACCACCATGCGCATCATCCATCGCATGGATGCCGACGGCGAGCACGAACAACTGGTCTCGTTGAACGGCGTAGGGCGCGGCGTGATCCGCAGCAACAGCAGCGTGACCCGCATACTCCCCGACGATAGTGTGCTGACGATGAGCGAAGGCCAGTCGCGCCCGCCGTTTTCAGGACTGGACGACATGGAACCCGTTATCAGCGAACTCGGCAAACACTATGATTTTTCCCTGGCGGGCCAGGAGCGGGTCGCCGGTCAGATCGGCCAGATGCTGCTCATCAAGCCCAGGGATCAATACCGCTACGGCTATAACCTGTGGCTCCATAACGGCACGGGACTATTACTAAAGGCCGATCTGTTAAGCGAGCAAGGCGCGCCTCTGGAACAAATGATGTTCACCGAACTCAAGGTGTTCGATACCCCGCCGCGTGGCGGACATGAGAATCCCGCTGATTCTCCCGCCGCGCAGGATGAACACAAACCCTTAGCTGCGCATTTACAATCTGATACCCGTTGGCGGGTAACCAAGATGCCGGCGGGTTTTAGACTGGCTGAGCACACCAAACACCTTATGCCGCACAACAAGCGGCCAGTGGAGCACCTGGTGTTGACGGACGGACTCGCCTCAGTCTCCGTCTTCATAGAAGAATACGACGAGCGGGAAAAGTTCGAGGGCCTCTCGCGGCGCGGCGCCGTGAACGCCTACGGCAGAGTCATTGATGGTCATCAGATCACCGTGGTCGGAGAGGCCCCGGCGGCCACTGTGGAACTAGTCGGACTATCGGTTATAAACCCTGACCATGATTGAAGAAACTGCCAGCGTTGTTGCCTTGGAAGACGATTTCGCCTGGGTCGAGACCCAGCGTAAAAGCACCTGCGGCGCTTGTGCGGTCAACAAGGGCTGCGGCGCCGCGACGCTTGCCGGCACGCAACAACTTCGATCTCATCTATAAATACCGTTTTAGTTTGACCTCTTAATCTTCATCAACCCTGTGGAGTATTCATGAAACACCTTTTGTCACGCATTACCGCCGCTTCGATCATCAGTACCTTATTTGGGGTGCTGCTGGTTTCTTCAGTAGCCGCCCAGGCGCGCGACCTGCCTGATTTTACCGCGCTAGTCGAACAATACGGCCCCTCGGTGGTGAACATCAGCACCACGCAGAAGATCAAACATCCGAAGTCACGCCAGATGCCGCAAATGCCGCAGATGCCGGATCTTCCCGAGGACAGCCCGCTCAATGATCTGTTCCGGCACTTTTTCGAGGACCGTCCCGACGGCCCGCCCCAGGAGTTCGATGCGCAATCCTTGGGATCAGGGTTCATTATCTCCTCTGAAGGCTATGTGCTCACCAACAATCACGTGGTGAAAGACGCGGACAAAATCCTCGTTCGCCTGAGTGATCGCCGGGAACTGGTTGCCCAAGTAATAGGGACCGACCCACGTAGCGACATCGCCCTGCTTAAGATCAAGGCCGAGAACCTGCCGGTGGTGAAGATCGGCGACCCCTCCAAGATGAAGGTCGGCGAGTGGGTGTTGGCCATCGGCTCGCCGTTCGGCTTTGACCACTCTGCGACCGCCGGCATCGTCAGCGCCATCGGCCGCAGTCTGCCTACCGAGAGTTACGTGCCCTTCATCCAGACCGATGTCGCCATCAACCCCGGCAACTCGGGAGGACCCTTGTTTAACCTCGACGGCGAGGTGATCGGCATCAACTCGCAAATCTTCAGCCGCACCGGCGGCTTTATGGGTCTGTCGTTCGCGATTCCCTCTGATGTGGCGATGGACGTCGTCGAACAATTGAAGTCCAAGGGTCACGTTACACGCGGCTGGCTCGGCATCATCATTCAAGACGTCACCCGCGACCTCGCCGAATCCTTCGGCATGACAGATCCGCGCGGTGCATTGGTGGCACGCATCCTGCCCGGCGGTCCTGCGGAGAAGGCAGGCATCCAGGTCGGCGATATCGTGACCGACTTCGACGGCAAACCGGTAACCGAATCGGCCAATCTGCCCAAGCTGGTCGGTCGCAGCAAGGTCGGGTCCGAGTACGAAGTCAAGCTGATCCGCAACGGCAAGCCGGTGACCCTCAAGATCAAGCTCGCGGAATTACCCAAGGAAGAAGAGCTTAAACTTGCGCAGGGCGTGCCGAAGACGGTTGAAGCTAATCGCGTAGCCATCACCGTTGCCGATCTCAGCGCCGAACAACGCAAGCAACTCGACGTCAAGAACGGCGTGCTGGTGCAGCAGGTGGACAGCGGTCCCGCACAGCGCGCGGGCATCAGGCGTGGCGACGTGATTCTCAAGATCAACAACCTCGAGATCAAGGATAGCAAGCACTTCAGCGAAGTGGTGAAGGGTCTGCCGGTGGGTGCCTCCGTGCCGGTGTTGGTGCAGCGCGGCAACGGCGCCTTGTTCCTCGCCTTGAAGATTGCCAAAGAGGACGAACAATAACGCAGCCTGCCTTAGGGGCATAGAGTTTGGCAACCCTTCACCGATGGGCTGCAGGCTATGGCGGATTGACCTGCGCCCAGTGGTGTGCAAGCATGATTTGATGTATTTTGAGATCATTGGCGATATTGAAGATGCCGAAACTATTGCAGTTGGCAGCTCAATACGTGAGATTGCTCGTCTCCGAAAGCACTATGGACGTGGCCGCTGGCGTAAACGTAAAGGTGTTGCCACGGTGCGCCTTGCGGACGGTTCGTTAAGATATGCGGAGCTCCACTGGTATGAAGCAACAGGAATAGGAAAGAAGGAATTCAAGATCAAACGGTATCTGGATTGACAGCCATGAAACAAGCCCATCAAGCTGAAAGGCGTTTTGCCATTTGCGTGACTAATAAAGGCTATCAAGCCTCATTAGAGAAACGAAAAATTTATCAGATTATTTCTGACGCCGATGCGATACTGCACCAGCAGGTGCGGGTGATTGATGAATCAGGCGAGGACTATCTTTACCCGGAAAGTTATTTCGTGTTTATTGATCTTCCCCAAGCAACGCAAAAAGTGTTGCTTTCCGCAGCCTGACGGTCACAGCACCCGACCCAGCGCCTGACCCATACGCACCGTACTCTCCGTTACCGCCGATGGGCTCCAGGTGACGTTTCCTGATTCAAACAGCACGATCACAGTTGAGCCCATGTTGAAGCGGCCTAGTTCCGCGCCGCGCTTGATAACGATGTTCCGGGTTAGATAATCCCAGCGTTGTAAGCTGCTGCGGTAGGGCGGGGTGATGGTTCCCGCCCAGACCGTTTCGATACTCCCCACAAATAATGCGCCGACCATGACGACGCCCATCGCCCCGATCTCGGTGTCGAAGATCGCCGCCACCCGCTCATTGCGCGCGAATAAACGGGGGATGCCGCGCACGCTCAGCGCGTTGACACTGAATAAACGGCCCGGTACATAGACCATCTCGCGCAACCGGCCGGTGACGGGCATGTGTATCCGGTGATAATCCTTGGGGCTAAGATAAAGCGTGGCGAATTGTCCGTTCAAAAACGGCGCAGCGCGCTCCGCTGATCCACCCAACAGTTCAACCAGACTGTAGTCGCGCCCCTTGGCCTGAATGATCCTCCCTTCCGAGACCCCGCCGATCTGACTCACCGCTCCGTCCACCGGGCAGACAATTTCATTCAGTCCTGCAGCGACAGGCCGCGCCCCAGCTTTAAGGGCACGCGTAAAAAAGCTGTTGAAGTTTTCGTATGCACGCGGGTCGGGTTGCTCGGCGATGCGCATGTCCACCCCATAGCGGCGGATGAACCAGCTTATCTGCCAGTTTTTCCACACACGCAGGCGCGCGCGCGTGAGCACATACATGAGTCGCGACAGCAGGTGTTGCGGCAACAGGTAGTGCGGGAGGATTTTTAACCAATCGTTGGACATTGGGTATCGTTTTTACCGCGGAGGACGCTGAGGAAAATCAAAACGGTATATTTGTACGCTCCGCGTTCTCCGCGGTAAATCGTTTGTAGCCTCATCACGTGCTACTGCTTCTTAGGCCGAAACGCGACCAGCACGTCCGGATTCGTCTCCAGATACGGCCCGCTGATGAGATCAATACAATACGGCACCGCCGGGAACACGGCCTGCAGGCAATCGGCAATGGAGGAAGGTTTGCCGGGTAGATTGATGATGAGCGTCTTGCCGCGGATGCCCGCGATCTGCCGCGACAGTATTGCGGTCGGGACTACCTTCAACGACACCGCGCGCATCTGCTCGCCGAAGCCGTCGAGAATCTTGTCGCACACCGCCTCGGTCGCTTCTGGCGTGATGTCGCGCGGTGCGGGGCCGGTGCCGCCGGTGGTGACCACCAGGCAGCAGCCCTGTGCGTCGCACAAGTCCTTGAGCGTTTCCTCGATCACCGGCTGCTCATCGGGGATTACACAGCAAAACGCCTCCCACGGCGTGGCGAGTATCTTTTTTAATTGCTCGCGTATTGCGGGGCCGCCCAAGTCTTTATAGACGCCCTTACTGGCGCGATCAGAGACGGTGACGATGCCAATGCGTACAGGTTGAGTGGTCATATTGGTCTATCGTGCGCGGCAGTGATATGTGCTTCAAGCACTCAGGAGTCACAAAGTAAGGTTACAATGCTTATGATGTGACTCCTGAGTAAGTACCCTGTTTTATCTACCCCCACCCTGCCCCGCCCCCTAAACAGGGGGCGGGGACGCAGCGGGAAGTGTAGCTTTACTTATTGACTTATGAATAGCAGCCGTTGTATCTGCGGCTCTTCGAGATCTTCGGGACGGTCCACATCCCGGCGTGGGGCGAGTTCATGCCAGCGCCATTGTAGCCGTTTCAGCCGCTCGCGGGTAAGGGCAAGCACCTCACAGCTACCCCATGTAATGTCTTCAAACAGGAGCGGCGCGGCCTTACGCAAGCCCAACAACACATAACCGCCGTCCTCGGCGGGACCGATAACGGCATCAAATCCGTCCCATAGGGTATGCAGCGCTGTGCGTAAATCCTGAGCGGTGAGGGCTGGGCAATCCGTCCCGATAATTACCGCATAAGGACTCTGTTGCAAGACGGTATCAAAGGCGTGCGCCATGCGCGCGCCCAGATCGTTTCCCTGCTGCTCCCGAAGAGTGACTCCGTAGTCTTTACTGCATTGTGCGAAAAAGGGATGTTTCATGTCAGGGCTGCACCAAAGCTCGACCGGGCAAAGTCGCGCCTCCACCGCCGTCGCGATGCAATGCCGCGCCAGTGTGGCGTGTAGCGCCGCTGCGCGTTGCGCGCCCAGCACGGGTATGAGGCGGGTCTTGACCGCGCCCGCAACGGGTGCCTTGGCAAACACCATGATGCGCGCGTCAGGAAATGGCAAGTTCATGAGGAATAATACCGGTGCACGAGACGTTGCGGGTCTGCACCGAAGGCGTAAGCCAGCCGCAACCACCACATCAACAAAACCGTGCGCACAATGCCACGCCGTTCCCAGCGGCGGCTGGAGGTGATGACTCGTTCGCGTACACAGAGCGGCCGGCTGAAACGCCGCAAAATGCGGCTGATGGCGATGTCCTCCATCAGGGGAATATCGGGGAATCCGCCTACCTGTTCAAATACATCGCGGCGGACAAAGATCGCCTGGTCGCCGGTGGCGATGCCTGTCAAACGCGAGCGCCCATTCATCAGGGTCTCTACGACGCGCAGCAAAGGGTGACTCCCCGACAAGCGCACGTCAAAGCGTCCCCAGCGGGCGCCCGTCTGCGCCAGTCCTGCGCGGATCATGCGATCCGCGCCCTCCGGCAATAGCGTATCGGCATGCAGGAAAATCAGGATTTCTCCGCGCGTTGCCGACGCGCCGCGGTTCATCTGCCGCGCGCGGCCGCGTTCGCTGTGCAGGAGTTGATCGGCGAACGGCGCCGCCAGGCTGCACGTGGCATCGGTACTGCCTCCGTCCACGACGATGACCTCATGTCCTGCCGCGCGCAAGGCTTGTAAGCCAGTCAGGGTCGGGACGATAGCCGCAGCCTCATTGAGTGTGGGGATGATAATGGAGAGCCTTGGTGCGGCGTCATTCATGGGCTGCATGATAAACGAAACCCTGACGTGGCGCAGATGGGGCACGCATGGAACCCGGCCCGTTGCGGTGTTACAATGGCGGCCCTGTCCGTGCGGTGCCAAGTGCCCTTATCCCCATCCTTTCTCCCGGAGGGAGAAAAGGGCGAGCCGAGGCGCCACGCGCATTTATATTATTTGGGGCGGTAGCTCAGCTGGGAGAGCGCTGCGTTCGCAATGCAGAGGTCGGGAGTTCGATCCTCCTCCGCTCCACCAAATACCTAGCCCGGGTCCGCCTTCACTCTTGCCCCGGCAGCTCAGATGGGTGAGCTCGTGAAACGAGCGAACGACCCGACAAGGAAGTCCGGGCTGGTGCTCAGCCCGGCTCAGCGATTACGCCATGGATGGCATCATTGGTGTCCAAAATTGCCCCGGTAGCTCAGATGGATAGAGCATCCCCCTCCTAAGGGGAAGGTCGGACGTTCAAATCGTCTCCGGGGCACTTAAACATCAATAACTTATAAAAACAATCTATACAAAAATATTCAACACCGATTATTTACCCGGAGCCGGCAAGCTTCACTCCCAAAGCCCCCGCCGAGGCGGGGACAAGGCCGAGCCCGTGATCCTTATCAACGGATGTCGGGTGTGCTTGCCAGCCAATTAAGCACTGCATCAATAAATTCATCGCTGGCTAGGCTCAGCGCACTCGCTGCGCCTGCGGCATCCGGAGTCTGGGCCTGACGTTCCAGGCTAAAAGTACGTTCTCTGAGAGGGGTCTGTTCGTTTTTTTGGGTCAGGCTTACGTGGGCGCGAAGTAAAACCCGGCTCGATTGCGGCGCATCAAATACCTGGCTGAACTCCTCTAGATCAACCCGCAACCGGTTCGGTGGGTCGTTCTGTGGTGTCGGATTCACCTTGGGGGTGTCGCTGGCTGTGGGGAGGGCCTGACGCAGGCGTAGCGTTATCAAGGCCGCCGGAGGCGCAGCCCAGCGGCTGTCAGCGTAAGAGTCCAGGCGCGCAGCGTTATGATAAGCGAGCCGATATAAGATTGCCGGGCTGTCGAGCCAGGACGGTGCTGTCACAGGAGAGACCTCCAGCCGGTCAGCAATGCGCGTTGTTTGATCGGGTGCGTTTTGCCGCGGCAGACCAAAATCATACGTAACAATTGAAGCGTCGTCTTTCGGCAAGATGCTGCAACCGTTAAGCATCAACAGAATAAACGCGGCAGCCATACCTGATTTTATTTTTGTCATGAGGTGCCCAGTCTTTCCTTAGGGTGGTGCTGTAAAGCCCGGCTCTCCCGGGCCCGGCTGCGATAGTGACTTTCCAAAGACCAAGCTTTGCGGCCGCCGCTCGATATCCGTCAGGAGTTTATCAAGATTTTTGGAGGTGCGAGACAGATCATCCAGCAGCCGGTCGAATTTCGGTAATGCCGAAGAGCGTACCTCGTCACCCACCGCCTCGCCTGCTGCTCCGATTTTTTCAGCACTGGCGGCGATCTTTTCCGCGCTTGCGGCAACCCTGTCGAAAGTTATAACTTGCTGCTGAAGTTTGGCCGTCAAGGTGCTGAGGTCAATAAGCAGCGCATCGGCCTTCTCGAGTACCCCCTGTGTGTTAGCGACGACGGAAGGCAGTGCAGTGATGGTAGGATCAAGCTTATCCTGGAGCGTAAGAAGACGCGCCGAAACGTGTTCGGCATTGGCGAGTATACCCTTCACATGCTTAAGGTTTTCGTCGTCGAATACATTGCTCATGCGTTCCGTGAGCATGCTGATGCGCGCGAGCAGCAGCGGAGCGGAAGCCCCCACTTCTTGCAACAGCGAAGTCCGCATCTCGATACGGGCGGGCGCTTCGGGGCTCGTTTGAAGCGGGGTTGGCGCAGTTCCTTCGTCATCCAGCTGAATATAGGCAAGGCCGGTCAAGCCTTGGTAGGCAAGCTCTGCATAGGTGCCTTGAGTGACCGGGGTACCGCTGTCTACCAGAATACGGACTAAAATCGTACGATGTTGTTGGGGGTCGAGCAGGATTTTCTCAACCCGGCCTACCTGAAGACCACGGTAACGTACCGCCGCCTGCGGATTTAGCCCTGACACCGACGATTTTGAGACGAGCAGATAGACGTCCTCTTTCGCAGTGTCGCCGTTGAACCAAATAGCGGCTGCCGCGAGCGCCGTAACGAAAACAATGATAAACAATCCCGCCGCGATGGCATGGGCACGATTTTCCATATCGAATTACCTTACTCTGCGCTTTATCATTCCAATATTCTCAGGCGCCGGCCACGGCCATGCGGCCTGCAAAAAACTTGCGTATAAAAGGATGGTCTAACTGCATCACGTTTTTGAGCGGGCCTGTTGCAATGAGCCGGCGATTTGCTAGTACAGCAATCCTGTCGCTGAGTGCAAAGAGCGTATCAATATCGTGGGTGACCATTACGACTGTAAAGGACAATTCTTTACGCAAATCCCCGATCAGCTTTACGAAGCTATCGCTAAGGTCTGGGTCGAGTCCCGCCGTGGGCTCGTCCAGCAACAGCAGTTCCGGTTCAAGCGCCAACGCGCGCGCCAGCGCAACCCGTTTTACCATGCCGCCGGAAAGTTCGGCGGGCATCTTGTCGGCGTGCTTGAGTTCGATCTGCACCATGTCGAGCTTAAGCCTTACGAGCGTGCGGATGGATGCCTCATCGAGTACGTGCAGTTCGCGCAACGGCAGGGCGATATTATCAAATACAGTGAGGGCGCTATAAAGCGCACCGCCCTGAAACAGCACGCCCCAGCGGTTACGCAAATCCACCCGCGACCGCGGATCACCCTCGTGTAGGGACACCCCGAACACCTTTACCGTGCCGCGCGATGGCGTTTCGAGGCCGAGGATGTGCCTTAACAGAGTAGTTTTACCGCTGCCGGAGCCGCCAACGAGCGCCAGTACCTCGCCATGGTGCACGCAAAGATTAACGTCCTCGAGCACAACGGTATCACCGTATTGAGTCCAAAGGCCATCAATTTCAATGATACAGGGTTTGTCCGTCATCACACTCCCACATCGCTAAATACCACGGCGAACACTGCGTCAACGAGTAACACGATGGTGATAGATGTAACGACTGAGTTTGTCGTCCCTGCAGCGAGGCTCTGAGTATTCGGGAGTATACGCAGGCCGAACAGGCACGCAATAAGTGCGATCAGAAATCCAAACGTCATGCCTTTGCCTACCCCAAGCCAGAGATTCGCAATGGGCACCGCGTCGGGGAGCTGATTCATAAAGTGCAATACGCCGATGTCGAGTTGCACCTTCGCCGCCAGCGCACCGCCAAGCAGTGCGGTGGCATCGGTCCACAGTACCAGTAGGGGAAGCGATATCGAGAGCGCCACCACCTTGGGTAAGATCAGGCGCACGCTGTAAGGAATGCCCATGACTGCCAGGGCGTCAAGTTCCTGGGTTACGCGCATTACCCCGAGTTGTGCCGTCATAGACGAGCCGGAACGGCCCGCGACGAGGACGGCGGCAATCACGGGACCCAGTTCACGCAGTATGCTGATGCCGAGAATGTTGATAATGAAAATATCGGCGCCGAAAATCCTAAGCTGTTTGCTAAACAGATAGGAGAGCACTACGCCTATGAGAAAACCCAGCAATCCGGTAATTGCCAGGGCCTGGGCGCCTGTGCGATACAGGTTGGCGGATATCTCGCGCCATGGAATCAGCATCGGACGGCGTGCGAGATGGGCGATGTCCAGCGCCAACTGGCCCAGCAGTGCAATAAAGCCCTGCACATGATCGGCTACAGAAAGGGTGCGCTTGCCCAATAAGATGACCGGCGTGAGGAGGTCGTGAGGGCTGTGCGGTAGTGTTGTTTCCGATAAGGTATTGAGGCGGTCGAACAGGCCTATGTGTTCAGGGCGCAGCGTCAGATTTTCCGGGCTGTGTCTTCCCCATGCATGCCACAGCAATAGGGCGCCGGCGTTATCGAGTTCCGCGATACCCTGCATGTTCCAATGTAAGGTGGGGTCGGCTGCATACGCCTTAAGCCCGGGGTCTAAAGTACGCAATGATGCCTTGAGATTGCGCAGATTCCATGCACCCATTAACTCTAAAACCCTTGTACCATCCGCGGCATGCGCCTCGCGTAGCGCAGGAGAGGTATTTGATTCAACGAGGTTATCCGTCATATCAGAAAGGGTGGGTTGCTGAGAAGTCCGTAATTTCATTAGTTTACACTTAACCCAAACGTCCGTCTTATAACCGGCCCCGGCCGCATAGTACACTTGACGGCAAAACACCGAATGAGGTCTACTGCGATAAGCGCGCAGGCTGTTGAAAAACAGCCTGTGTGCGGTCCATGGATGGGCCGCCATTTTTCAAGCATGCTGTATGTGTTTGGAAAATGAAGCAAAGCGGAAATGACATTTTTCGCTTTGTGCCGGGCAGGGAGGCCCCAATGCCGCGAGCGCAAGGATGCGCAGGAGCGGCGGGTTGAAAAAGCCCATGGAAGGACTTTTTCAGCAACCTGTTAAGGAGCCAGCCATGTACGTCATCAACCGCAGTGTCGCCATACTCAAGCCCAACCAGCCATTTCTGGATTGGCTGACCGAGGTGCCCGATCCGGAGCCGCTGGAGCTGACGTTGGGGGACCTGCGTCACGACTGCACGGCCTTGCTGATTCCCGACTTTGATGATGAGGCGGATGCCTTGGGATATATCTACGCCTCCTACGAAGAACTCTTCGAGATGGAACTGGACGCATGGTACAACGATGAGTCACTGTGGCCCGCTGACAGGACGTTGGAGATGTTTGAGGAGTGGTTCGACATCGAAATCCACTCCATGGTCACCGACATGGCCGAGGATGAATTCGCGGCGGAAGATTTTGACGAGGATAATCTACACTGATAGTTTGTTGAAAAAGGCCATCCTTGGCCTTTTTCAACACGCAAAGCAAAAAGCGTGGTTTTTGCTTTGCTTCATTTTTCAAGCACATAAACCGTGCTTGAAAAATGGCGGTGCATCCTTGCACCGCACGCAGGCTGTTTTTCAACAGCCTGCTGACCGGATGCCGGTCAGGGTGCTGAACGAGGTCTCACGCGCCACGCTGATGAAGTCGCGCATATAAGGTATAGCGGCGTCGCTCGCGCGCAGTGCGGCGTAGAGCGTGCCCCACAGGCCTTCGCGGCCGAGCGGCCGAGCGGCGACGTAGTGGTGTTTGAGATATTCCTCCACCACCCAATTGGGCAAGGCCGCAACGCCACGGCGGCTCGCGACTAATTGTGCCATCATGAGGGTCAGCTCAGTGGTACGGAGCCCGGCCGGTTCCACCCCTGCGGGCTCCAGAAAGCGTTTAAAGATGTCGAGGCGGTTGCGCGGCACGGGGTAGGTGATGAGTGTCTCGCCGGCCAAGTCTTGCGGTTCGATCCACGTGCGTTCAGTAAGAGGATGGTCATTTGCTATGACCAACAGGGCCTGGTAGCCAAATAGCGGTTCAAACAGGACGCCTGGGAGCGATTGCCGATCGGACGTAATCACCAGATCAATCCCGCCCTTGAGCAAAGCCGGTAAGGAGTCGAAGTTAAATCCCGCCGAGAGGTCCATCTCGACCTCCGGCCAGTGTTCGCGAAAGGCGTTCATGCTGGGCATCAGCCACTCGAAACAGCTATGACACTCGATGGCGATAGAGAGCCGACCGGTTTGGCCCGACTGCAGGCGCGCCAGGTCACTCTCGGCCTCGCGTAACTGGCTGACCATCTGCTCGGCGAGCGCCAGCAGGCGCTGACCGGCGGTTGTAAAGTTAAGGGGTTTGCTCTTACGCTGAAACAACCGGCTGCCATAGTGCTGTTCCAGCGCCTTGATCTGGTGTGAGAGTGCGGATTGGGTCAGATGCAGCCGCACGGCGGCTTGGGCGAGGCTGCCGCTGTCGCGGATCGCAAGCAAGGCGCGTAAATGGCGTATTTCCAACATAATTATGAATTATATTCATGTTTAGCATTAAAATATAGAAATTGATTCATTATGCTGTACGCGTCAAACTAGACGGAATTCCCTAATAGCGACTAAATTTCCAGGAGTAAAGCAGATGGCTATAGCACACAATCTAGGATTTCCCCGTATCGGCGCGAAGCGTGAATTGAAGCGCGCCCTGGAGGCGTATTGGAAGGGCGAGCAGGACCAAGCCGGGCTGGAAGCGGTCGGCCACGAACTCTGTACTCGCCATTGGAAGTTGCAGGCCGAGGCGGGCCTCGACCTCGTCCCGGTCGGTGATTTCACCTGGTACGACCATGTACTTGATATGTCGGTGCTACTTGGCGTGGTGCCGAAACGTTTTGGTGAGATCAGCGGCAATGTGGATTTCACGACGTATTTCCGCATGGCGCGCGGACGCGCTCCTGGCGATAAGGCCGGTAGCGCCGACACCTACGCCTGCGAGATGACCAAGTGGTTCGACACCAACTATCACTACATCGTCCCTGAGTTTACCGCCGACCAGAGCTTCCGCGTCGCCTCCAACAAGCTGTTCAATGAACTCGCGGGCGCCAAGGCGCTGGGCGTGCGCGCCAAGCCGGTGCTGGTCGGTCCGCTTACCTATTTATGGTTGGGCAAGACCAAGGGTGAGACATTCGACAAGCTGAGTCTGTTGGATCGGCTGCTGCCGGTCTACGCCGAGATCCTGGCGCGCCTCAAGGCCGAAGGCGTGGAGTGGGTGCAAATAGACGAACCGATTCTGGTATTGGATTTGCCGCAGGACTGGAAGAGCGCCTTCGAGCGGGCCTATCAAAAACTGCAAGCCTCGGGCCTCAAGCTGCTGCTAGCCACCTACTTCGGCGCGCTGGAGGACAACCTGCATCTCGCCTGCCACTTGCCAACCGAGGGTTTGCACATAGATCTGGTGCGCGCGCCGCAACAGTTGGCCGCGGTGCTGGACGAACTGCCTCCTTATAAGGTGCTCTCGGCGGGCGTGGTGGACGGGCGTAACATCTGGCGTAACGATCTCGAGAAGACCCTGGCCGTGCTCGACCCCTTGCAGGCGCGTTTGGGTGAGCGTTTGTGGGTCGCGCCGTCTTGTTCACTGCTGCATAGCCCCGTGGATCTCACCCACGAACGCGGCCTGGATGAGGAATTCAAGTTGTGGCTGGCCTTCGCTACGCAAAAGGTTACCGAGGTGGTGGCGCTCAGGAGCGTACTCAACGGAGGCCGCGCCAGCGCAGGCAAGGAGCTTGATGAGAGCCGTCGTGCGGTGCTTACACGCCAGTCCTCACCGCGCATCCATCGCCCTGAAGTACGCACCCGCATGAAGGCCCTCACCGCCGCTATGGCCTCGCGCCACGCGCCCTATAGCGAGCGTGCCAAGCTGCAGCACGCCTTGCTCAAGCTGCCGCTGCTGCCTACCACCACCATCGGCTCCTTTCCGCAGACCCAGGCGATTCGCAACGCGCGGCGTGACTTCAAGGCCGGCCGTATCAGCGAGGCCGAGTACAAGACCCGCATGAAACAGGAGATCGAACTCGCGGTACGCAAACAGGAACAGATCGGCCTGGATGTACTGGTGCACGGTGAGGCCGAGCGCAACGACATGGTGGAGTATTTTGGGGAACTCATGGAAGGCTATGCCTTCACCCAGAACGGTTGGGTGCAGAGCTACGGCTCGCGCTGCGTGAAGCCGCCGATCATCTTCGGCGACGTCAGCCGTCCCAAGCCGATGACCGTGGAGTGGAGCGTGTATGCACAGTCGCTCACCGATAAACCGATGAAGGGCATGTTAAGCGGGCCGATCACCATGTTGCAGTGGTCGTTCGTGCGCGACGACCAGCCGCGCAGCCAGACCGCCATGCAGATCGCGCTCGCGCTGCGTGATGAGGTAGTGGATCTGGAAAAGGCCGGCATCAAGGTGGTGCAGATAGACGAGCCCGCACTGCGCGAGGGCTTGCCGCTGCGCAAGTCCGAGCGCACCGAGTACCTGCGCTGGGCGGTGGAGGCGTTCCGCGTCACCGCAGGCGGGGTGGAAGACGACACCCAGATTCACACCCACATGTGCTATGCGGAGTTCAACGACATCATAGACTCCATCGCCGCACTCGACGCCGACGTCATCACCATCGAGACCTCACGCTCTGACATGGAACTGCTCGACGCCTTCGTGAATTTCTCTTATCCCAACGAGATCGGACCGGGCGTGTATGACATCCACTCGCCGCGCGTGCCCAACAAGGAAGAGATCGTGCGCTTGATGGAAAAGGCCGCCAAGGTGGTGCCGGCGGAGCGCTTGTGGATCAACCCCGACTGCGGCCTCAAGACCCGCGACTGGCCGGAAGTCGAGACCGCGCTCGGCAACATGGTCGCCGCCGCGAAGACCCTGCGCCAGAAGCTGCAACACTAGATTAAAATCATCACCGCGGAGGACGCGCAGGAGAGATCAGCGGGCAGTTGTAGGTCAGGCTGCGTTAGCTGCCTGACGTTCTAGAATAAAATCGTCACCGCGGAGGACGCGGAGGAGAACCAGATCTTATTTCTCCGCGTCCTCCGCGGTGAATAGTAGATTGGCGAGTCCTACCTCAAACTGATAATCGGCCAGCCCTTGCTCGTCGCACGTCGCGCCAGTTCCGCGTCGGGGTCTACGGCAACGGGATGGTTGACCCGCTCCAGGAGCGGGATGTCGTTATGCGAGTCGCTGTAAAACCAGCTTCCCTCCAGCGTTTGTCCGTGTTCCTGTAGCCACTCCGTTAAGCGAGTGACCTTGCCCTCCCGGAAACAAGGGGTGCCCTTTATCTTGCCCGTGTAGCGTCCCTCCCGGATCTCACCCTCGGAGGCGAGCAGGTGCGGCACCCCGAAGCGGGCGGCGATCGGCTCGGTAATAAAGCGGTTGGTGGCGGTGATGATGAGCAGGATGTCGCCCTGGGCGCGATGCCTTTCCACTAAAGCCACGGCCTTGGGCAGTACGATCGGCCAAATTTTTTCGCTCAGGAATCGCTCACGCCAGCCATGTAGAACATCCAGCGGATGTTGAGTCAGAGGCTTGAGCTGAAACTCGAGGAAGGTATGAATGTCCAGCGTGCCGGCCTGGTATTCCTTGTAAAAGCGCAGGTTCTCGCGCTCGTAGTGCCCGGCGTCCACGACGCCCTGTTCGGCCAGGAACTTCCCCCATAGATAGTCGCTGTCTCCTCCCAGCAGGGTGTTGTCGAGATCAAAGATGGCGAGGCTCAACCTACTCTCCAGTCATGTCGGTGCAGCAAGGAGGAGTCATTGTACATGGGAAGGAGGCAAAATCTCCGTGATAGACTAGTTACTAATTTTAGTGTTTGTGAAACAATGTAAATAATTAATCCTTAGCCTGTGGTAGTACAGTGATCCATTCAGATGGTTATAGGCCCAATGTCGGCATCATCCTGAGTAATCAGGAGGGCCGGGTGCTATGGGCGCGGCGCATCGGGCAAAATGCCTGGCAGTTCCCGCAGGGCGGGATTGCCGAGCACGAGACCCCGGAGCAGGCCCTCTATCGAGAGATGGAGGAAGAGATCGGCCTGTTGCCCGCTCATGTCGAGATCATGGGCAGCACCCGGGACTGGTTGCGCTATGAGCTTCCCAAAAATCTTATCCGCTATGACCGGAATCCGTTGTATGTCGGCCAGAAACAGATCTGGTTCTTGCTGCGCCTGCTGGCTGGCGAGAAGGCGGTAAGGCTGGATCTCAGCGGCAAGCCGGAATTCGACCAGTGGCGCTGGGTTAACTACTGGGAGCCGCTTCTGGAGGTGGTCGCGTTCAAGCGCGAGGTGTATGAACAAGCCCTGCGCGAGCTGGCCCCGCTGCTGCCCGAGGCGGGCCCGCCCGCTGAGTTCATCCAACCCTATCCCGCCGCTCCTTCAGTAAAAGGCCGTTAAGCGTATGGAGAGCCCGCCCCCCGGCCCGGTGCGCTCCATGCTCGAAGTCCTGCGTCGTATCATACAAGAGGTCAATGCCGCACCGGACCTCGCGCAGGCGCTCACCATCATCGTCCAGCGCGTCAAGCAGGCGATGGCGACCGACGTCTGTTCCGTTTATCTCACCGATTTTGTCAATCAACAGCATGTCCTGATGGCGAGCGACGGCCTCAATCCCGAGGCCATCGGCGCGGTGCGGCTCGGCCTTAACGAAGGCTTGATCGGCGTGGTGTGTGACCGCGCCGAACCGCTGAATCTGGATAACGCCCCCGATCACCCACGCTATCGCTTCATCGCCGAGACCGGTGAAGAGCGCTATCACGCCTTTTTGGGCGTACCCATTATCCACCACCGCAAGGCGCTGGGGGTGGTGGTGGTGCGGCAGCGGGCGCAGCGCAAGTTCGATGAGGGTGAAGTCACGCTGCTCGTCACCATCGCGGCCCAGTTGGCGGGGGCCATTGCCCATGCCGAGGTCAGCGGCGGCATCAACGGGCTGCAGGGTGAACCGCGGCACGGCGCCCGTCCGATTGAGGGCCTGCCCGGTGCGCCCGGGGTGGCGGTCGGGACTGCGGTGGTGATCTATCCCCCCACCGATCTCGACGCTATTCCCAACCGCAAGGCGAGTGATGTCGAGGCCGAGGTCGCGGCCTTTGCAGGTGCGGTCGCAAAGGTATACAGCGACATCGAGGCGCTCGCCGCGCGCCTCGCCGAGACCTTGCCCGCCGAAGATCTTGCCCTGTTTGACGCCTACCTGCAAATGTTGCAGGGGGAGAGCCTGGTGGGCAAGACCGTCGCGCGCATCCGCCGCGGCAACTGGGCGCCGGCCGCTTTGCGCGACACTATCGCAGAGCACACGCGCGCCTTTGAGGCTATGGGCGACGCCTATTTGAGCGAACGCGCCAGCGACGTGCGCGACCTCGGCTTGCGGCTGCTGGTGTATCTGCAAACCGATACGCGCGGTCAACAGCACTACCCGGAAAATACCATCATCGTCGGCGAGGAGATCGCCGCCTCGATGCTGGCCGAGGTTCCGCTGGGCCGCCTCGCCGGCGTGATTTCGGTGCGCGGCTCGAGCTCCTCGCACGTCGCCATCCTGGCGCGCGCCATGGGCGTCCCGGCGGTGATGGGTATCGCCGATCTCAGCGTCGCGCGGGTGGACGGGCGCGAGGTAGTGGTGGACGGTTACCGGGGACGGGTCTACGTGCAACCTACCCAGGTGGTGCGCACGGAGTATTTGCGCATCGCGCAGGAGGAGCGGGAATTGTCCGCCGGGCTCGCCGAGCTGCGCGATGTGCTGGCGGTGACCCTCGACGGTTTCCACATGCCGCTCTATGCCAATACCGGTCTGATTTCCGATATCACCTCCACGCTCAACAGCGGCGCCGAGGGCATCGGCCTGTATCGTACCGAGTTTCCGTTTATGATGCGCGAGCGCTTCCCCGGCGAAGAAGAGCAGCGTCTCATTTATCGTCAGGTGCTGGAGGCCTTTGCGCCGCGGCCGGTGACTCTGCGCACGCTGGACATCGGCGGCGATAAATCGCTACCGTATTTTCCGATTGAAGAAGACAACCCGTTTTTGGGATGGCGCGGCATCCGCATCACCCTCGATCACCCGGAAATATTCCTGGTGCAATTGCGCGCCATGCTGCGCGCCAGCCGTGGTCTTAACAATCTGCACCTGCTGCTGCCGATGGTGAGCACACTCGCCGAGGTGGATGACTCACTCATCCTTATCAAGCGCGCGCATGCCGAACTGTTGGAAACGGGGGAAGACATCGTCATGCCCAAGATCGGCGTGATGATCGAAGTGCCCTCGGCCGTGTACCAGTCCGGCGCCATCGCCGCGCGCGTAGATTTCCTTTCCGTCGGCAGCAACGACCTCACGCAATATCTGCTGGCGGTGGACCGCAACAACGCCCGCGTCGCGGGCCTCTATAACGCCCTGCACCCCGCCGTGTTGTGCGCGCTGTTACAAGTCGTGGAAAGCGCCCACCGCAACAACAAACCGGTCAGCGTCTGCGGCGAAATGGCCGGCGACCCGGCCGCCGCCCTGCTACTGCTCGGCATGGGCATGGACAGCCTCAGCATGAGCGCCGCCAGCCTGCCGCGCATCAAATGGGTGATCCGCAAATTCAGCCGGGCGCAGGCGCGCTCGGTGCTCGATGAAGTGCTAAAAATGGAAGACAGCGCAGCCATCCGCCGTCACCTCAATACCGCCCTGGAACAGGCCGGCCTCGCCGGATTGGTGCGGTCGGACTAACAAAGAAGCTCTCGGAGCGTTCAAGGCGCTCTAAAAATCAGCGGGGGGAAAGATGGACCGCACCGAACGGTTTTATCGAATCGAACAGATGCTTAATGAGCATCGTGTGGTTCCCATCCACAAGTTTCTTGAAACACTCTCTGTCAACATCTCCACCTTCAAACGCGATCTCGAATACCTGCGTGATCGTATGCGCGCGCCTGTCATATGGGATAAAGCCAAACGCGGTTATCGTTTCGCTGATCCAGATCCCCACGCCCCACGTCACGAACTGCCTGGCTTATGGTTCAACAGCAGTGAGGCACACGCGCTGCTCACCATGCACTACCTGCTGGAAAATCTGCAACCGGGCTTGCTGGCATCTCATATTGAACCACTCAAACTACGTATCAAGGCGCTGCTGGAATCACAACATGACAGTGCCGGTGAGGTCATGGCGCGAATACGCATTCTGCCCATGGCGGCGCGTAAGGTGCAGCATGATAATTTCGAGATCATCGCCAAAGCGCTGCTGCAACGCCAGCGCCTCATCATCAACCACTATAGCCGCGAACGCGACGCTGAGACAGAGCGCGAAATCTCGCCACAACGTCTCGCCCATTATAGGGACAACTGGTATCTCGACGCTTGGGATCACGGAAAAGATGCGCTGCGTATCTTTTCGGTAGACAGCATTCGCAAGGTGACGCTGCTAGACAAAAAGGCGCGCAACATCCCCGACAAAACCCTGGACGCGGAATTAGGCCGTGGTTACGGCATCTTCGCCGGTCGCAAGACCCAAACCGCAGTTCTGCGCTTCACGCCGGAGCGCGCCCGCTGGGTGGCTGCCGAGCAGTGGCATCCCAGACAGAAAGGAAGGCTGCATAAGGACGGTTCTTATGAACTTCGGATACCCTATGCTGATTCCAGAGAACTTGTGATGGATATCCTGAAATACGGCCCCGACGTAGAAGTCACTGCGCCCGCCTCGTTACGGCGCAGGGTACGGGAACAGTTACGGTCGGCGGCCGAGCGGTACGACGATTAACCTGTAATAGCGAGGCCCAATCATGCACATCTACCAAATCAAGATCACCCTCAAGCATAGCCGCCCGCCCATCTGGCGGCGCATCCAAGTCACCGGTGACACCAAGCTCGGAAAATTGCATCGCATTCTGCAAGTCGCCATGGGCTGGACGGATTCACACCTGCATGCGTTTCGCGCCGGAGACATGGACTACGGCGAGCCCGACCCGGAGTTTCCGGGCGACATGAAAAACGAGCGCAACGTGCGCCTCGACCGGATCGCGGACGAAGGCGACACGCTGATCTACGAGTACGACTTCGGCGACGGCTGGGAACACGAGTTGAAAGTGGAGAAGGTCATGCCCGCCGCGCCTGGAGCACGCTATCCCATCTGCCTCGCCGGCAAACGCGCCTGCCCACCGGAGGACTGCGGCGGCATCGGTGGCTACGAACACCTGCTGGACGTGCTGGGTAACCCCGACGATGAGGAACATGCGGATATGCAGGACTGGCTGGGCGGGGAGCTCGACCCCGAAGCCTTTGATCTCAAGGAGGTTAACGACGTCTTGCAGGGGATTCGGTGATTTCCTGGGGCATCATTCGGTCACGATTGTGCGGGTAGCCCATGTAGGTCGGGTTAAGCCGCTATAGTGACGAACCCGACAAAATCATACTGTTCAGCGGGCGCGCTTTGCTTGATCTTGCACGCGACTATTTAGATGAGTTTTGATTGCAGACCTCAAACAAGAAAACGTCGTTGACCGTCTTTGGCTAGTCGAGATCGGGCGGGTTCGGATTCACCAAGCCATCGACCAGATGCGTAGACGCGCCAGCCCGCAAACCGGTGGCCGCATCGACTGTCCCTGGCCGCCGCATTATCAGCACGGACTCACACATGCTACTCAGGGTTTGTTGCGGGGATATTGTGATACAAGGTGTTACCATCGCTTCTTGAAGAGAAGACTCAACTCGGCGAAAAACTCTTTAAGAGGCTCACCGTATGAGCCAGTATAGCGATTATCCTATCCAAACTGGGTAACACCGCAACAACAGATAAGGAACGCGCACCAGAGATTCGATTATGCCACCACCCGGCAACAGAAAATAAAATCTGAAATGGCCACTAACATTAAAAGCACTTCCAGCGACAGCGATTGCGTGCTGGCGCATGTTCGCCAAGACGAACACGGCTGCTTTATTGTTCATGATCTCGAAGAACATCTGTCAGGTGTTGCGACAATTGCCTCTGAATTTGCCACCACATTCGGGAGCCTTGATTGGGCATATCTGGCAGGTTTATGGCACGATCTTGGGAAATACAGCCGGGAGTTTCAGAGGCGCATTAAATCGCTATCCGGTTACGATCCAGATGCTCATCTTGAAGGCTCCGTCGGGCGCGTGGATCACTCCACCGCCGGGGCGCTACACGCGGTAGAGCAATTCGGCGTGCATGGCCGCATCTTGGCCTACCTGATTGCCGGGCATCATGCGGGGCTGCCCGATTGGCATTCAGGCGAAACCGGCGGTGCGGCATTGAATGCGCGGCTGGGTGATAAAAGTCACTTGGACCGCGCGCTAAGCCAACCCATTCCACAAGGAATTCTTGCGCAAACCCAACCGGCCAGCCTGCCCGTAGGCAAAGCCGACGGATTTGCCATATGGGTGCGGATGTTGTTTTCTTGCTTGGTGGATGCCGATTTTCTTGACACAGAAGCCTTCATGAATGCAGGGAAGGCGGCTCAGCGTGCAGGGCATTCTACAATTCAAGAGTTGTTGCAGAGATTCAACGTTCATATGGATGAGAACTTCTCCGCTGTCACGCCGACATACGTGAATCGTGTCCGTGCCGAAGTGCTGCGGCAGTGCCGCAAGAAAGCGAACGACGCGCCTGGTATGTTCTCGTTGACCGTTCCCACCGGCGGAGGCAAGACACTTTCAAGCCTTGCCTTTGCACTGCAACACGCCGTGCGCCACGGCAAGCGCCGCGTGATATACATCATCCCCTACACCAGTATCATCGAGCAGACCGCGAACATCTTTCGCGGCATCTTTCCCGACGCGGTGGTGGAGCATCACAGCAACCTCGATCCCGATAAAGAAACGGTGAAGAGCCGCCTGTCGGCGGAAAACTGGGATGCGCCCATCATCGTGACCACCAATGTGCAGTTCTTTGAGTCTTTGTTCGCTGCCAAGACCAGCCGATGCCGTAAGCTGCATAACATCGTCAACAGCGTGGTGGTGTTGGACGAAGCGCAATTGTTGCCGCCCGAATTCTTGCAGCCCATCCTGGGCGCGATGAATGTACTTGCGCAGCATTATGGCGTGACGTTCGTTCTCTCCACGGCGACGCAGCCCGCCTTGAATAGCCGCAGTGGCTTCGGTTGGACCTTTAAGGGACTGGACGGCGTGTGCGAAATCGTCAGCGACCCCGATGCGCTGTACCGCGATTTGGAACGCGTGGCTGTCGAACTGCCGCAAGACCTGCATCAAACGCAGAATTGGGACGAGATCGCACAGCGTGTTCAACAACACGAATCCGTGTTGGCGGTGGTTAACTCTCGTACCGACGCGCGCGAACTGCATCGGCGCATGCCCAAAGGCACAGTGCACTTGTCCGCGCTCATGTGCGGCGAGCATCGCTCGCGCGTGATCGCTGACATCAAGTGGCGACTTAAGGACGGCGAAGCCGTGCGTGTGGTGAGCACGCAACTTGTTGAAGCGGGCGTGGATGTGGATTTCCCCGTCGTGTATCGCGCGTTGGCCGGTCTCGACTCCATCGCGCAGGCGGCGGGTCGCTGCAACCGTGAAGGCAAACTGGAACGCGGCCAGATGTTCGTGTTCGTGCCGCCCAAGCCCGCACCACCTGGGCATTTGCGCCGTGCGGCGGAAACAACAGTGTCTTTGCTGTTTGAGTCACGCGAGAACCCGCTGCGGCGGGAATTATTTCAAAGCTACTTTGAACAACTCTATTGGAAAGCGCCATCGCTGGATAAGCAGGGCATCGAAGGCTTGTTAAAGGCTAACGGGCAAGGCGAAGTCCAATTTCGTACCGCCGCGCAACGTTTTCAATTAATTGATGAATCCGGCTACCGCAGTGTACTCGTACGCTACGGAGACAGCCCCGGACTGATCGGCAAGTTACAGAAAGCAGGCCCGGAGCGTTGGCTGATGCGCAAGCTACAGCGTTTCACGGTATCGCTGCCGGAGTATCAATTCAAAAAACTGGTGGGTAACGGCGACGTGCTCGAAGTATATCCTGGCATGTTCGCTCAAACATCGGATGTGCTTTACCATGAGGATCTCGGCTTGCTGGTGGACGATACAAATCCCGATCCAAGTCAATTGATCGTGTAGGGAGGAACAATGAAAAGCTACTGTTTGGAAGTCAGCGGCGACTTCGCCTGTTTCACGCGGCCGGAGATGAAAGTGGAGCGCGTCAGCTACGACATAATGACGCCATCGGCCGCGCGCGCGGTGTTCGAGGCCATTCTGTGGAAGCCTTCCATCCGCTGGCAGGTGAGCAAGATCGAAGTGCTGCATCCCATCAAGTGGATCAACCTGCGCCGCAACGAAGTGGGCTGCGTGGCGTCGACGCGCAATATCGAAACAACGATGAAGTCAGGCTCCGGACAACTTGGAATATTTATCGAGGACGAACGCCAGCAACGGGCAGGATTGTTTTTGCGCGATGTGAAGTACCGCATTCACGCGCATTTTGAATTGCGCGATCCGGGTTTTCACAAGCCGAACTTTCCTCACCTCAGCAAACGTTCGGTGAACGCCGATGACAGTGATTTGGAAAATGAGCCAAATGCAGAGATGAAGTTCAAGCGCATGTTCGAACGCCGCGCCACCAAGGGCCAGTGCGTCAATCAGCCCTACTTGGGTTGCCGCGAGTTTGCGGCGAACTTCAATCTGGTGGACGCGAACGCAGTATTGCCGGAAGCAGTTCCTGAAACTCGCGATTTGGGATGGATGCTGTACGACTTAGACTACAGCGATGCCGCCGATCCCAGGCCACGTTTTTTCCGCTCGCAGCTTGTGAACGGGGTATTGAATGTACCGGCATGGGACAGCGAGGAGGTGCGGGGATGATATTGCACGCGCTGTACGACTATTACCAGCGCAAGAGCGCTGACCCGGAGGCACAGATGGCGCCGCCGGGGTTCGAGTGGAAGGAAATTCCTTTCATCCTGGAAATTGACGCACAGGGTAACCCGGTACAAATCGAAGATACGCGTGAGGGTGCCGCCAAAAAGAATCGGGCGCACGCATACCTGGTTCCGCAAGGCGCGAAGAAAACCTCCGGCGTCGTTGCGAATCTTTTCTGGGATAACGCGGAATACGTGCTTGGTGTCGATACGAAAGGAAAACCGGAACGTGTAGCGGAACAGCATCAAGCGTTCACGGCCAGAATCGAATTGCTCCCTGAACCCGCGCGAACCGATGAAGGCGTGCAAGCCGTGTTGCTTTTTTTGAAACACGTCGATGTGAATGCTCTATCGCTATATGCCACGTGGCCGGAAATTGTAGAGACGAATCCGAGTCTCACTTTTCGGTTGCATGGGAATATGGATTTGGTGTGCCAGCGTCCCGTAGTCGTAGAAGCCATTAAGGCGGAAGACGGCGCGGAAACTAAGGAAGGTTTTTGTTTGGTGACTGGAGCGAATGACGAAATCGAGCGACTACACACGGCGATCAAAGGTGTGTGGGGTGCCCAGACATCAGGGGCTAATATCGTCTCGTTCAATCTCGATGCGTTCAACTCTTATGGGAAAGCGCAAGGCGCGAATGCGCCGGTCGGCAAGCACGCTGCATTCGGTTACACGACGGCGCTCAACCACCTGCTCCGAAAAGATTCGACGCAACGCTTGCAGGTAGGCGACTCCAGTACGGTGTTCTGGGCCGACCAGCCCACCGAACTGGAAACAGGCATTGTTGATATTTTCGGCGAGTCGCCGAAAGATGATCCCGACCGCAACGTGCGCGCGGTCGCGAGCCTCTACAAGTCCATCGACAACGGGTTGATCGAGAAGGACGAAGGTAAGACCCAATTCTTCGTGCTGGGCTTGGCACCCAACGCGGCGCGCATCGCCATACGCTTTTGGCACAACGCGACGGTTGCGGAAATGGCGGCGCGTGTCCGGCAGCATTTCGATGACCTTGCGATTGTTCGTGCGGAGTTCGACCCGCCGTATCCGACCTTGTTTCGTTTGCTCGTATCCGTGGCTACGCAAGGCAAGGCGGAAAACATCCCGCCGAATCTCAGCGGCGAGTTGATGCGCAGCGTTCTCGCGGGCTTGCCTTATCCGCAAACATTGCTGGCAGCGGCGGTGCGGCGCATTCGTGCCGAGCACGAAGTGACGTATGTACGCGCCGCCCTGATTAAAGCCTGCATCAACCGGGCCGGACGCTATTCCAATTCCAACATGAAGGAGGAACTCAAAGTGTCCCTAGACGAACGCAACACCAACACCGGTTACCGGCTCGGGCGCCTGTTCGCCGTGCTGGAAAAGATTCAGGAAGAAGCCAGTCCCGGCATCAACGCCACGATTCGGGATCGCTTTTATGGCGCGGCATCGAGTTCACCGGTGACGGTGTTCTCAACGCTGCTGAAATTGAAAAACCATCACCTCTCCAAGCTTGAGAATCGCGGCCGCGCGGTGAATCTGGAAAAGCGCATCGGCGAGATCATGGATGGCATCGGTGATTTCCCGGCGCAGCTGCCGTTGGCGGATCAAGGCCGCTTCGCCATCGGTTACTACCACCAGCGGCAGGATTTCTTCAAAAAGCATGACACATCAATCGAGGGAGCATGACCATGACGATTCAAAATAGGTACGACTTTGTGTTGTTGTTCGACGTAAAAGACGGCAACCCTAACGGCGACCCAGACGCGGGTAATTTGCCGCGTGTGGATGCGGAGACCGCGCGCGGGTTGGTCACGGATGTGTGTTTGAAACGTAAAGTACGCAACTACGTGGGTATGGTGAAAAAGGAACAGCCGCCCTATGAGATTTACGTCAAGGAGAAGGCAATCCTCAATAAGCAGCACGAGCGCGCCTATGAAGCCATCGGTGCAGGAGAATTGCTCAAGAGCGAGGATAAGAAGCGCAAAGGTGGCGACAAGGTGGATGAAGCGCGCGCGTGGATGTGTAAGAATTTTTTCGACGTGCGCACCTTCGGCGCGGTCATGTCCACCGGCGTGAACTGCGGCCAAGTGCGCGGCCCGGTGCAACTGACGTTTGCGCGCTCGGTCGATCCCATCGTGGCGCAAGAACATTCCATCACGCGCATGGCCGTGGCGACGGAAGCCGAAGCCGAGAAACAAGGCGGAGACAACCGGACAATGGGCCGCAAACACACCGTGCCTTACGGGTTGTATGTCGCACACGGTTTCGTTTCGTCGCACCTCGCCGCGCAGACGGGTTTCTCCGACGACGATCTCAAGTTGTTGTGGGAGTCGCTCGCCAATATGTTCGAGCACGACCGCTCCGCCGCACGCGGCGAAATGGCCACGCGCGGGCTGTACGTGTTCAAACACGATTCGCAACTGGGCAACGCCCACGCACACAGCTTGTTTACGCGCATTCAGCCGAAGCTCAAGGATGGGGTGACGGTGCCGCGAGATTTCAGCGATTACACCGTGGCGATCAATGACAAAGACTTGCCGACAGGCGTCACCTTGATGCCCCTAGTGGGATAGCGTATGCCTGTAGAAGAGGTGGACGATCCCATCATGATCTCCGCCTTGCAGCATTACAGCTATTGCTCGCGCCAGTGCGCCTTGATTCACATGGAGCAGACGTTTGCCGAAAACGTCCATACATTGCGTGGCCGCTTTGCGCATGAACGTGTGGATACATTGCGGCATGAAGTGAGCGCCGGGGTACGTGTGGAATTCAGCTTGCCGGTGTGGAGTTATCGTTTAGGGTTGACCGGCCGCTGTGACGTGGTCGAGTTCCCCCCCGACGGCAGTGTGTATCCCGTCGAGTACAAACACGGCAAGCGCAAGCGCTGGATCAACGACGATCTTCAGCTTGCCGCGCAGGCGATGTGCTTGGAGGAGACGCTCGGACGGCCGGTGCCCAAGGGCGCGATCTATCACCAGCAGTCTCATCGGCGTCGAGAGGTGGTGATTGACGATGTGCTGCGGCAAGCTGTGGAGACGGCGGCGCGGGAGGTACGCGAACTTCTGACACGCAAAAAACTTCCACCGCCGGTGGCTGATGCACGACGCTGCCAGGAATGCTCATTGCTCGATATTTGCCAGCCAGAACTGGCGCGCGCCGCAGGCAAGCTCGTGAAGCTCCGTGCCGTGCTGTTCGAGCCCGAGGATGACGCGCCGTGACGGTGCTGCTCAACACGCTATATGTGACCACGCCGGAGGCCTATTTGCGGCTTGAGGGCGAGACGGTGTGCGTGATGGTGGAACAGGAAAAACGTCTGCAAGTCCCCTTGCATCACCTCGGGGCAGTGGTATGTTTCGGCGATGTGATGTTGAGTCCGGCTTTGCTCGGGCGCTGCATGGAGGAAGGGCGCAGCGTCGTGTGGTTGCAACGCGGTGGGCGTTTTCAGGCACGCGCCGAAGGCCCGGTCAATGGGAACATCTTGCTTCGACAAGCGCAGTACCGGGCGGCGGATGATTCGGGGAAAACCCTTGATCTTGCGCGCGGCTTTTTGGCTGGGAAGCTGCGCAACAGCCGCAATGTGCTGCTGCGTGGCGCGCGCGATGGCCAGGTTGACGGTGAGCGCGCAACCCTGGTGCATAACTCACGGCTCGTTGCCGGCCATTTGCGCAAGCTTCCATATGCGCCGGATCTCGACAGCCTGCGCGGCGAGGAAGGCAATGCGGCGCGAATCTATTTTCAGTCCATGCAATACTTGATTCGCATGCCCGCGCGTAGCGACTTCGCTTTCGACACGCGCAACCGCCGGCCGCCGACGGACCCGATGAACGCGCTGCTGTCCTTTCTTTATGCGGTGTTGCTCAACGACTGCCGTAGCGCGCTGGAGACGGTAGGCCTTGATCCGCAGCTCGGCTTCCTGCACGCTGTGCGGCCGAGGCGCATGGCGCTGGCGCTCGATCTGCTGGAGGAAGTTCGCTCTGTAATCGCCGACCGCTCGGCGCTGATTCTGGTAAACCGCGGGCAGATACAAGAAAGCCACTTCGAGA
>Ga0184616_10000030_pt1 | contig 27297 bp, 26 predicted proteins | sample PLM4_90_coex_FD_133145 | JGI IMG/M metagenome (GOLD analysis project Ga0184616, IMG submission 133145) | Groundwater sediment microbial communities from an aquifer in East River, Colorado, USA - PLM4_90_coex | ecosystem: Environmental > Terrestrial > Soil > Riparian zone | place: USA: East...
ACGTCGAGGTGCCGTTTGCGTTGGCAAACGGGTTGATCTTGCGAGCGGCGGTGCTGCAGTCGTAACCCACTGAACCGTCACGGGCAAGACCACCGGTCAACACCGGCGTAATATCATTACAGCCGTCGGTAGAGGTAAGCCGCGCCACCAGCAGGAACGCGCCGCGCCAACCCGGATCGCGCCAGGCGTTGGCCATCATCGAGCCGTTCCACTGATCGTAAAGACCGGTGTGGCAACCGTCACAACCGTTCACATCGTTAGTGCTGGTCCACAGATTTTCAAACGGGGGTGGAGCAAATTCACCCGCCGGACCGCCCAGTGCGGTGTTAGCAGTCGTTTCCTCGACCACATAGGGCGCTGGTTCGGGGATACGATTGGTCAAGATAGTGCCTTCGCCGTGCCGGGCCAGACTGGGTACGGCATAACAGAACAGGCCTAACAACAGGGCTGTACTGAACGTTCGTAAGATGAGTTTGCTTGCCATATGCCTCTCCTCCCGTTTGCTAGTTTAGGAACTTAATGTTAGCTATACCGTCACATAGCTGTACCAATATGCTGCGATGCGTTAATCTTCAATCACTAGACCTATTATTATCTAGGTACCTATCCTAGACTTCGTGACGGTCTTTACAATCACGCTAAATAGGTATTTAGCAGTATTTAGGAAAGCTCAAAATACTCCTTTCTAGGTAGGCATTTTGATGAGAGAGAAGATGAGATCTCTTTGACAACATCTTGTTGCAAAATAAAAAAGCACCCATTAAGAGACCCTGGTGTGGCAGAAGTGAAAAGTAAAGCTAATGCATAGTGAAGGCGAAGATATACTCGCCCCGCTTGGTCATACCCCTGCCGCTTTAATTTTTAAAAACTTTTTTAGATATTTTTTACTAAGTCTAAATAGAATTGTTAGACTCTGAGTGGACTTCTGAAGGGGGGGATTGACGGGACTTGAGGAGGAGGATCATTTCTACCCGGGTCTTAACGCCCATTTTACGGTAGATGTGTTGGATGTGGACCTTGACTGTTTCGATGGAAATACTGAGCGTTTCGGCAATTTCTTGACTGCGCTGCCCCCGTGATAACAGCTCGATGATCTCCCCTTCGCGGCGGGTGAGTAACGATGTATCCGGAAGAGGAAGCGCTTCTGGTTTGGTGGCCTCGGCGGAGGTTAAAAAGGCGGAGCTGATGGGGGAGCCGTGGGCGTAGTGGCGAATGATCCGTATCAGTTCGTGGTGATCCACATCTTTCAGGACGTAGCCTGCCGCACCGGCCTCCAAGCCCATACTAACATGTGGATTGTCGTGCTGGACAGACAGGATAAGAATTTTAACCTTGGGGCAAGAGCCGAGTATGAGCCGTATCGTGTTGACGGTGCTGAGCTTGGGCAGGTCCAGATCCATGAGCATGATGTGAGGCTTTTTTTCCATGGCGAGCGAAAAGGCCTCATGGCCGTCCGATGCCTCTCCGACGACGCGGATATCGGACTCCTGATTCAGCATAAGGGCTACGCTTTGGCGAAACAGCCTTTGATTGTCTACCAAACCCACTCGTATCAACATAACGTACCCCTCCGCCGTCTGGACGGCATAACACTTTCTTACTTCTTACTAATACAAATGCTTAGCTATAACCCTTTGTGCATCTCCTTAGCGCCGCGCCAGATAGCTCAAGATCTCATCTTCAAGCTCCGGAAATACCGGTTTGGCTTCCGCGGTAATCGTGAACATCCCCAAGAAGCATTGGTCCAGCTCGACATGCAGCCGGATCATGGCCAGATACACCGCGCGCTGAGCATCAAGCCGCGCCTCGCGCTGCCGTCCATAGGCGCCACGCTGCCGCAACTCCTTATCTAGCCGCTGCAGAGCCGTTTTGCGGTCACCACGGCGCTGTGCGGCGCATGCTTCCAACACATTCTGCGACGTCGCAGGGTCGTCGCCCGCCTTGTCGGCGAGCCCGGCAATGAATTGCGCGTCCTCAAAGTTCCGCTGCTGCATCGCCATACGGAACAGCCAAACCACTGCCTGACGATGAAAGGCGGCATCACCCAACAAGCGGTATAGTCCTTCTTGGGCAGGCCGCCACTGCCTGGCCAGTGCCGCCTGGATTGCCTCATTAGAGGTGCGTCGCAGCTGCAGCAGCTCGTAATACTGTATCCGTTGCTGAAATTTGACGGGTTCCATGTAGGGATAGGCCCGGTGCGCCTTGAACAGGCGATCAAGCTCAGTTTTATCCTTCCCCGCTACGGCCAACCCTACCAGTTGCCCGTAGGCTGTGTGGTGTTGTTCCGGCTCTTCCAGGACCTCGATCAAGAGGGTCTTCGCTTCCTGCGCCTTTCCTTGATCGAGCAAAACTTGGGCGCGCTCCAGCGCGGTGCCTTCCGCGCCCGCCACCCCGAAAAAAGACCAGCCGATGATTACCGCGGCGGGACCCAGCACTTTGCGGATCGTCTCAGACCTCAATAGTCCGCCTGCCTGATAACACATAAGTGGTAGAACTCAATGTCAATATTATGTAATGTACATCAGCCATTACTATTTGGATAGTGGTTTCCCGAAGGGAAAATTAGGGTGCACAACATAGACTAAGTCCAGCTAGTACTATGCTGCGACTGGGTGGACTAACTATAAGTATTTAGAAAGGAAGTCGGCCAGATCCGACTGCGGGATACGACGCTGGGCAATATCGAGACGGAGATGCTTAATACTGATCTCAGACTGGGTGCATTCATCGTCGCCGAGTATCAGGGCGTGGTCGGCGCCGCTCTTGTCGGCACGCTTGAGCTGATTCTTGAAATTACCGCCGCCGGAATTCATCACCAGCCGCAGTCCCGGCAATGCATCGCGCAGTTGCTCCGCAAGGACCAGACCACGGCGCTCGGCCTGCTCGCCGACTAATACAAAATAAGCATGTGGAGACTGTCTTGGCGGTGTTAACGCGTTTTCGGTAAGCAGCGTCACCAAGCGTTCTATGCCCATGGCGAAGCCGATCGCCGGCGTGGGTTTGCCGCCGATCTGTTCGACCAGCTTGTCATAACGCCCGCCCGCGCACACGGTGCCCTGCGCGCCCAACTGATCGGTGGTCCACTCGAACACCGTCTTGGCGTAATAATCCAGGCCGCGCACCAAGCGTGGATTGACCTGATAGGTCAGGCTCGCGGCATCGAGATAGCCCTTAAGCCATTCAAAATGCGACCGCGATTCCTCATCGAGATGATCGGCAAGCTGCGGCGCGCCGGCGATAAGTGGCTGCATCGCAGGATTCTTGCTGTCGAGGATGCGCAATGGGTTGCTGTGCAGGCGTCGTTGGCTGTCCTCATCGAGCTGATCAAGATGGCCTTCGAGATAACTCGTAAGATGGCTGCGGTAGATCGCCCGCGCCTCGGCGGTGCCGAGGGAATTAATTTGCAAAAGCAAATTCTCTAGGCCCAGCTTGCGCCATAATCGCGCCGTCATCAGTATCATTTCCGCATCTATGTCCGGGCCGTTGAAACCGAACACCTCGACGCCGATCTGATGGAACTGGCGATAACGGCCCTTCTGGGGGCGCTCATGGCGGAACATCGGCCCGCTGTACCAGAGGCGCTGGGTCTGGTTGTGCAGCAGTCCGTGTTCTATCGCGGCGCGTACGCAGCTCGCCGTGCCTTCAGGGCGTAGGGAAAGGCTGTCGCCGTTGCGGTCTTCAAAGGTATACATCTCCTTTTCGACAATGTCGGTGACCTCGCCGATGGAGCGGGTGAAGAGTTCGGTCTGTTCGACCAGTGGCAGCCGGATCTCTTCATAGCCATAACCCGCGAGCAGCGTGCGCGCCGTCTCTTCGAGATGCTGCCAGCAGGGGGTTTCATCCGGCAGGATATCATTCATGCCGCGGATGGCTTGGATTGGTTTCATAGAAAAAGGGGAAAGGGGAAAGTAAAAAGGGGAAAGTAAAAAGGGGAAAGTAAAAAGGGGAAAGGGAACAACTCCTGAAGCTTCCATCTTCCCTTTTTCCTTTTATCTTTTCCCTTTTATCTGACCTTAGCAATAGGTATCACGGGACTTTGATGTTCCAGTTGGCCAAGTTCCTGACGCAATTTAACTTTGGCGCGGATGGTTTTTTCCAGCTCATCCACCAGATGCTCGTTGCTCACCTTGTGGTCGGGCTTTCCATCTACGTACAACAGATTGGGTGAACCGCCGGCTAGACCGATGTGGGCCTCGCGTGCCTCGCCGGGACCGTTGACCACGCAGCCTATCACCGCGACATCCATCGGCTCCAGTATATCTTCCAGACGCGCCTCCAGTTCATTTACCGCTTTGATGACATCGAACTCTTGACGTGAGCACGAGGGGCAGGCGATGAGATTAATGCCCTTGTTGCGGATGTGCAGGCTCTTCAGGATATCAAAACCCACTTTGATTTCTTCCACCGGATCGGCGGCGAGCGAGATGCGGATCGTGTCGCCGATGCCTTCGGCGAGCAGCATGCCGAGACCGATCGCGGACTTCACGGTGCCGGAGCGTAAACCGCCCGCCTCGGTGATACCGAGGTGCAGCGGTTGTTCAATTTGTTTCGCAAGCAGCCGGTAGGCCTCTACAGTCATGAATACGTCGGAAGCCTTGATGCTGATCTTGAAATCCCTGAAGTTGAGGCGCTCCAGGATCTCCACGTGACGCAGCGCGGATTCAACCATCGCCTCGGGCGTCGGCTCACCGTATTTTTTCTGCAAGTCCTTTTCGAGTGACCCCGCGTTTACGCCCACCCGGATGGGGATGTTGTGCTCACGTGCCGATTCCACCACCGCCCGCACGCGGTCTTCGCGGCCGATGTTGCCGGGATTGATACGCAGGCAATCCGCGCCGAGTTCGGCGACGCGCAGTGCGATCTTGTAATCGAAGTGGATGTCCGCGACGAGCGGCACGTTGACCTGCTTTTTGATAAGGCCGAAGGCCTCGGCCGCCTCCAGCGTCGGCGTGGAGACGCGCACGATGTCGGCGCCGACACTTTCCAGGGCGCGGATCTGCGCGACCGTCGCCGCCACGTCGCAGGTGTCGGTATTGGTCATGCTCTGCACGGTGATAGGCGCATCGCCGCCGATGGCGACATTACCCACCATGATCTGGCGTGACTTGCGGCGAGTGATGAGGGTGTCGTGTTGCATAAATTTACGTTCTGGCCGAATAAATTCGACCCTACTCGAGTGAAAAGCGCGCCACGTTGTTGCGATTATAACGCGAGTGATCGAATCTTTTACCATTATAGTCCACGGTCACCGCGGGCGCATTGCCGAGCAGGATTTGTATCGGCGGGACAACATCTTGAAAGCTCTGCTGACTCCCATGTTTGGCCAAGTCGTAGAACAGGCGCTTTCCTTTGCCGTCGGTAATCTCTACCCAGGAGTCTGCGCTAAAGCTGAGGCTTAAGGCGCGGGTCTTGGGCGCGGCGCTGTCCGCCGCCGCTACCGGCGCGGCTTGTTGCGCGGGGGTCTGTTGTACGGTTGTGCTGCTTGGGGGAGACGCGGCGGCCGTGGGAAAGACACTGTCAACGGGCTCCATGCTTGTGCTGGGCTTGGTTGAAGGGCCTGTTTCAGCTACAACCGCCGGCGGAGGGGTGGGCGGCTGAGTAGCGGTGGCCCGGGTTTCGAGAGGATGCGGTTCCTGCAAGGACGCCTGCGCGGCAAGGCTTGCGACCACGTCGTCCTCTTTAAATTTGAAGGTACCCTCGGTCATCCACCACACCACCGCCAGAATCGCCGAGCCCAGAACGATAGCATAGATGATCCAGCGCACGGTGCGATCAGCCTCACTGGCGGGGGTAGCGTCGCCGATTGGGAAACCCTTGAGTGGCGGCGGGCTTACAGCGGCAAGGCCTTCGTAATGCTGCACGACGAGGTCGGGAGGGAGGTTCAGTAACCGGGCGTAGTGGCGCAGATAACCCCTCACAAATACCGGGGCGGCGACGCTACTAAAATCCTCGCGTTCGATGGCCTCGATATGCCGCGGGTCCAGGTTCATCCGGGCCGCGACATCTTTGGTAGTGAGCCCCAGCTTCTCGCGCGCCAGACGCAGCCGCGCCCCTAAGCCGGCTTCGGTTTGAAGGTTCACGTCCACGGGCTGATCGGGGCTCATCATGGAGACTTGGGCTTTGCCCCCTTTTCAGACTCAAGTAACAGGCGCGCCTCTTCCGAGTCCGGGAAGTTTGATTTCAACTGCAAGGCATAACCGGAGGCGGTATTTCTGTCACCGAGTTGACGCTCCACCTTGATGCCCAGCCACAGACTCTGCGGGGTATGTTGGGAGACTTCCGCATAACGCTGCAAGTAAGCCCGCGCCGGGAGATAACGTTCAGTTTGGTAGTGCAACACGGCCATTTGATAAAGGCTGAACGGCAGCTTCGGATTCAATTGCAAGGCGCTGCGAAAATACTGCTCGGCCTTGGCGGGATCGGGGACGCGCATGGCGCATACGCCCGCGTTCTCGTAGGCAAACTCCGGCGAGGCATCGAGTGGATTCTTGAGCACCAACTGAAACTGCGCGTCGGCCTTATCCAACTGGTTCTGCTTGCAGAGAAAGGTGCCGTAATTAAGATGCGCCGCCGAATCCTGCGGATCGAGACTGACCGCCCTTTCGGCGTGTTGTAGCGCAAGATCGGCCTGCCCGAGCTGGTCGTAGATTATGGCGATGGCGGAGTGGGCCTTGGCGAGTTTGGGGTCGAGCTCGATCGCGCGCTGTAATTTACTGAGCGCCAAATCACGCTGACCTTGCTGGAGGTAACCGATGCCGAGTTTGAGATTCGTCTGGGCGAGGGTATCAGGGCCTTCGTTCACATCGGGCTTGATGTCGGACGAGGTCAGTGTGCCACATGCGCTCAGGGCTATGATTGCCGCCAGGCCAAGCGCCTTGAGCACCGCCTTCATCATTGCCGTAAACTCTCCGTCATCACGGGTATGCCGCGCAGGTTACGCTTGGTGCGATCTTGCACACGGCCGGCAAGCTGACCGCAGGCAGCGTCAATATCATCGCCACGGGTCCTGCGGGTAAGGGTGATGAGATCGGCCTGCATCAGGATGTCGCGGAACCGCGCTATCGCCTCCGGCCGGGAACGCAGATAGCGGGTACTGGGAAACGGATTGAAAGGAATCAGGTTGACCTTGGCGGGCATGTCCTTCAGCAACTCCACCAATTGCCTCGCCAGCTCCGGACTGTCGTTGACACCGTCCAGCATGACGTACTCAAAGGTGATGGTGCGGCGCGTCTCATCCTCTACATAGCGGCGACAGGCATCCAGTAATTCTTTGAGGGGATATTTTTTGTTGAGAGGCACCAGCTCGTCGCGCAGCGCGTCGTTCGGCGCATGCAGCGAGACCGCGAGACTCACCGGACTCAACGCCTTGAGGCGATCCAGGGCCGGCACCACGCCTGCGGTGCTGAGCGTCACACGACGCTTGGATAAACCGTAACCGAGATCGTCCAGCATGATGTTCATGGCGCGCACCACGTTGTCGAAATTCAGCAACGGTTCGCCCATGCCCATCATGACGACGTTGGTGATAATTCGATCTCCCTTGGGATCTCGCCCCAGCGCCTTGTTGGCGACCCAAATCTGGCCGATGATCTCCGCCACCGTGAGATTGCGATTAAAGCCCTGCTTGCCCGTTGCGCAAAATGAACAATCAAGCGCACAGCCTACTTGAGACGATACGCACAGCGTTCCCCGCCCTTCGTCGGGGATGAACACCGTCTCGATACAATTGCCGTCGTCCAAGCGCAGCAGCCATTTACGCGTGCCATCGTCGGAGAGTTGATCCAGCGCGATCTCCGGTGCACGAATCTCGGCGCACTGTTTCAGACGCTCACGCAAATTTTTGCTGATGTTGGTCATGGCATCGAAATCGTCCACACCGTAGTGGTGTATCCACTGCAGCACCTGCGCGGCGCGAAACGGCTGCTCGCCCAACGCCGTGAAATAATCGGCAAGGCCCCGGCGGTCAAGATCGAGCAAATTTTGGCGTGGCGCGATCACTTCGCTCACCGGGTGCGCGGACACATCTCTTCGGGTTTAAAAAAGAATGCGATCTCGGCCTGAGCGGTTTCAAGACTGTCGGAACCGTGCACCGCGTTTTCATCCACGGTCTTGGCGAAATCGGCGCGTATCGTGCCTGGCGCGGCCTTTTGCGGATCGGTCGCGCCCATGATCTCACGATGACGCGCGACGGCGTTCTCGCCCTCCAGTACCTGCATCATCACCGGCCCGGTAATCATGAAATTGACCAGGTCCTTGAAGAACGGCCGCTCCTTGTGTACCACATAAAAACCCTCGGCCTGGGCGCGAGACAAATGCACCATCTTGGCGGCAATGATGCGCAAGCCCGCCTGCTCAAAACGGCTGTAGATCGCGCCGATCACATTCTTGGCCACGGCGTCGGGTTTGATGATAGAAAAGGTGCGATCGAGCGCCATTAACTTACTCCCCTTGGGTTGAAATTAAAAATCACGGTAAGAATACGGGTTTATATATTGAAAATACAGGCATTTTACCTTAGGCGGGCAACCTTAAGCAATGGCAGCATGGCGGCCCTTAAGCACCTTGGCTTGACCTCCTGACTGTCACAGAGGAATGCAAAGGGTGGTAGAGTCAATCTGCGAGCAAAACGCTTGATAAATTCCCCGTTCCCCTTTACAAAAGGGGGGCGGATGGGGGCCTAACATAGGGATCTACGCAGCGGCCCAGGGCTTGAAGTGGATGAGGAGTTCTTGAAGAGAGGTGATGAGATAGTCAATGTCGTTGCGGGTATTACCTATCCCCAGACTGATGCGTAGCACGTTCTGTTGCAGACAGCGCTCCACGCCCATCGCCGTTAAGACATGGCTGGGTTGGAAACTGCCGCTGGTGCAGGCGGAACCGCTGGAGACGTAAATACCTTTATGATCGAGATTTTCGATCAAGGTCTCGCCGGAAAATTCTGGAATGCTGCACAGCACGGTATTGGGCAGGCGCTCTGCCTGCTCGGCAAAGATCACCAGGCTGGGGATTTCGTGTAATCGCTGTTCCAGGTAATGGCGAAGGGTCAGCAGGTGTTCAGCGCGCTGTTGCAACTCTTTGGTGGCCAACTCCGCCGCGGCGCCAAAACCGACAATCGCTGCGACATTTTCGCTGCCGCCGCGCAGCGTCTTACCGCCGCCGTGTATCAATGGCTCAAGCGCTACGCCCTCAGCGACCACCAGGGCGCCGACGCCTTTCGGCCCATACAACTTATGCGCGGAGAGGCTCATGAGCTGCGCGCCGAGCGCGACAAAATCCACCTTGATCTTGCCGGCGGCCTGGGTGGCGTCGGTATGGAAAACGAGCCCGGCCTTGTGGGTGGCCTTACTCAGCGAGGCGATGTCTTGCAGGACACCGGTTTCGTTGTTGGCAAGCATGATGGTGACGAGCCGGGTATCGGGGTGAAGATGCTCTTGTAAGGCGGCGGAGGTAACTCGCCCCTCGCTATCTGTGGTGAGCGTGTCCACGTCCCAGCCTTGCTCAGCCAGTGCCTGCGCGGGGCTGCGCACCGAGGCGTGCTCGACGGCGCTGATCAGGATGCCACCCTTGCCCGCCCGACCCGCGATACCTTTGAGACCGAGATTGTTGGCCTCGGTGCCGCTGCCGGTGAAGATGATTTGCTGCGGCTTGGCGTTAACGAGTTCCGCCACTTGCTCACGCGCCTTGTCTACAGCAGCACGCGCAGTGCGCCCGAGACTGTGTGCGCTGGAGGCGTTGCCGTACTGATCGCTGAGATAGGGCAACATCGCGTCCAACACCCCTTCAGCCAGCGGGGTGGTGGCGTTGTGGTCGAGATAAACGGCCATCAGCCGGGGGTAACGGCCTCTTTGACCCGCGCCGGTTTAGCCTGTTCGCGCGGGAAAAAATGCAGGAGTTCTTCCTGACGCGCGGAGACTTCTTTGACACCACGGCGTTCGATCAACTGGGCCAGGCTGATGTCATTCAAAAACTCATGAATCTGATTGCTGAGGTCGGACCATAAATCATGGGTAAGACAACGTTCTTCAGCCTGACAATTCATCTTGCCGCCACAGCGGGTAGCGTCCACTTTTTCGTCCACCGCGCTGATCACATCGGCGACCGAGATCGCGCTCGTTGGATGGCCTAATCTGTAGCCGCCGCCCGGGCCGCGCGCACTTTCCACCAAGCCCTGTTTGCGCAGTTTGGCGAAGAGCTGTTCGAGATAGGAGAGTGAGATGTCTTGACGGCGCGCGATGTCGGCGAGCGTGACTGGTTTCTGCTGCTGGTGAATGGCCAGATCCAGCATCGCCGTTACCGCATAGCGGCCTTTGGTGGTTAATCGCATAGTGCTCTCTCCTTCATGAACATATTCGGCCGAATGAATTCGGCCCTGCAGTAAACTTTACAACTCAATGGGGGTGGTCAGGGGCTTGTCCTTATCCGTTTGCATGTCAGACATTTCCACGTCCGGCAGCTTGACCTCCTCGATCTGCGCGCCCAACTGGCGCAGCGCCCGGTTCATCGCCTCGATCTGCTTATCCATCACGTGCACATGATCGAGCAGCGCATCTATGGCATTGGCCACCGGGTCGGGCATGTCCTGGGTGCCGCCGTAGGCCTCGAAACCGATTTTCTTGGCGAAATCCTTGCGCCGCAGGGCCTCTTCGGCGGTGGAGCGCTTGACGATATGCCCCGGGATACCCACCACTGTCGCGCCGGAGGGGACGTCTTTGACCACCACCGCATTGGAGCCGATGCGCGCGCCCTCCCCCACCGTGATCGGACCCAATACCTTGGCGCCCGCGCCGACTACGACATTGTTGCCCAGGGTAGGATGCCGTTTCCCCTTGCGCCAGGTGGTGCCGCCCAGGGTCACGCCGTGATAAAGCGTGCAGTCGTCACCGATCTCGGCAGTCTCGCCGATTACCACACCCATGCCGTGATCTATAAAAAAGCGCCGGCCGATGGTCGCGCCGGGATGGATCTCTACGCCGGTGAACCAGCGCGCCACGCTGGACAGCCACCGCGCCAGCCATTTCCAGTTGGCACGCCACAACCGGTGAGTCAAGCGGTGCCACAACACCGCGTGCAGCCCGGGGTAAGTGGTCAACACCTCCCACTGAGTGCGCGCTGCCGGGTCGCGTTCAAAGGTGCAGCGAATGTCTTCTTTCAGACGCTCAAACATACTGCATTATATACCTGACTAATTTCGTCAACAATAGATGATTCACGGTTAGCGTAAGCGTATATTAGATCCATACAGCTTGGCGGCTGCCAAGGAGGTCCTACAAATGAATACCCCTGATATCGAAGCGATCAAAGTGAAGCAAAAGGCCATGTGGATGTCTGGTGATTACGGCAGGTTCGCACAGTATCTGGAGCCGGGCGCTCTGGAATTTTTTGCGCGCCTCAACGTTGCTCCGGGAATGCGTGTCCTGGACGTTGCCTGCGGGGCAGGCCAAATTGCCATTCCGGCGGCACGGGCGGGCGCTGCGGTGAGCGGCGTGGACATCGCGGCCAATCTCATCGAACAGGCCCGGCAGCGCGCTAGGCAGGAACATTTGCAGGCGCGTTTTGATGAAGGCGATGCGGAGCAGCTTCCGTATGACACGGCGGGTTTTGATCTGGTGGTAAGCCTGATCGGAGCGATGTTTGCGCCGCGCCCGGAACGTGTCGCGGCAGAGCTTGTGCGTGTGTGCCGCCCCGGCGGGCGCATCGTCATGGCGAATTGGACACCCGAAGGGCTCGTTGGACAAATGTTTAAGGTGATCGCCAGACATGCGCCACCCCCGGCTGGCATACCCGCGCCCGTGTTATGGGGCGATGAAACCACCGTGCGCGAGCGTTTCCGTGACGGTGTGGCGGAGTTAAGCCTCACACGGCGCCCTTATGCGATTCAATACCCTTTTTCTGTTCCTGATCTCGTGGAGTTCTACCACACCTATTACGGCCCAACGCAACGCGCCTTCGCGTCGCTGGATAGCGAAGGGCAGGCCGAACTGCGCGATGATTTGGAACAACTCTGGGCTACGCACAACCGCGCTGCTGATGGAACTGTGCGCGTCGAGTCGGAGTATCTTGAAGTAGTGGCGGTACGCAGCCCCGCCTAAGCCCCGGAACCGTCCGGCAACTTGCGCTGCGCGGCCGTCAGTATCCCGCGCAGGATGTTGATCTCGATCTTGTCCAGCCGGGCGCGGTTAAACAAACGGCGCAGGCGGCGCATGAGTTGACGCGGGTTGGCGGGATCGAGAAAGTCAATGTCTGTCAGCGCCTGTTGCAGGTGGGTATATAGCTGCTCCATCTCCGCCGCCGTGGCCGGTCCCGCATTATCATCGGGGACTTCTTGTGACGTACAGGGATGTACTAATGTCGCGGGAGGCAGGATGCCGGGAGCGACTGACGTACAGGGAAGAGCGATAGCGAAGGGTTCTACTAATGTGGCGGTAGGCAAGATGCCGGGAGCAACCGAGGTGGACTCCAGATTTTCCAGCATGATCTCAAAAGCCAATATCTGCACCGCGGCGGCGATATTGAGAGAACTGAAATCCGGGTTACTCGGGATGCGCACCAAGGCGTTGCAGCGCTCCAGTTCGCTATTGGTAAGACCGGAATGTTCCCGCCCGAACACCAGTGCGACGGGTGCGCGGGCGCACTGTGCGATCACCTGCCGTGCACATTCGCGCGGTGTCAGCTCCGGCCAGGCAATGGTACGCTGTCTGGCGCTGGCACCGATCACCAGGACGCACCCGGCCAGCGCCGCGTCCAGCGTCTCAAAGACCTGCGCCCCAGCCAAGACGTCGTCCGCACCGGAGGCCCGTGCAGTGGCTTCGGCGCTGGGGAAGACCTTCGGTTGCACCAGGTTGAGGCTGGATAGATTCATGGTCTTCATGGCGCGCGCACAGGCGCCGATGTTGCCGGGGTGGCTGGTGTTTACCAGGACGATGTGGATATTGGAGAGGGGCATAAGGATAAGTTACAAGTAGCAAGTGGCAAGTAGCAAGGAAAACCCCCAACAACGGATGTAAATCTTTGCTATTCTTATCTTGCTACTTACTACTTGCCACTTGCTACTGATCTCTAACAATGCACCCCCTGCTCAATATCGCGGTACGCGCCGCCCGCACCGCCGGCAACACTATCGCGCGCGCCGCCGAGCGGCTGGACAGCTATGGTGTCTCGCTGAAGGGCAAAAACGATTACGTGAGCGAGGTGGACCTGCTCGCCGAGCAGGATATCGTCAAGGTTATCCGCAAGGCCTATCCCAGCCACGCCATTTTGGCTGAAGAGAGTGGCGCACATGCGGGCGACGACTATCAATGGATTATTGATCCGCTGGACGGCACCACCAACTTTCTGCACGGCTTCCCGCAGTTCGCCGTGTCCATCGCCGTGCAGCATAAAGGCGAGCTTGAGCACGCGGTGGTCTACGATCCCTTACGTCAGGAACTCTTCACCGCAAGCCGGGGCGCGGGCGCGAAACTGAATGATCGCCGCCTCCGGGTCACCAAGGCCAAGGGGCTGGACGGGACGCTGCTCGGCACCGGTTTTCCGTTCCGCAAAACCGAACACCTGGACGCCTATCTGCACATGTTTAAGGAGCTCACGCTGCTCACCGCCGGTATCCGCCGCGCCGGTTCTGCGGCGCTCGATCTCGCCTATGTGGCGGCGGGCCGTCTGGACGGTTTTTGGGAAATCGGCCTCGCGCCTTGGGATATGGCGGCGGGCGCCTTGCTCATCACAGAGGCGGGCGGTATGGTGGGCGACTTCGGTGGAGGACAGGATTTTTTGACTACCGGCAACATCGTGGGCGGCAATCCCAGGGTCTACAAGGCCCTTCTTAAAACCCTTCACCCCCATCTCACTGCGGGGCTGGAAAAATAGCGATGTCTATTTGAAAAATCTGTGGGATAATTTTAGGTTAGTAATCAAAGTGGGGTAATGCTATGGATGACAACAAGAAAAAGGCCTTGAGCGCGGCGCTCGGCCAGATTGAGAAGCAATTCGGCAAGGGCGCGGTGATGCGCATGGGTGACGCGGGCATGATACGGGACGTGGAGGCTGTCTCCACCGGTTCGCTCGGTCTGGACATCGCGCTCGGCATTGGCGGCCTGCCGCGTGGCCGAGTTGTGGAAATTTACGGCCCGGAGTCATCCGGCAAGACCACTCTCACCCTGCAAGTCATCGCCGAGGTGCAGAAGCTGGGCGGCACCGCCGCATTCGTGGACGCCGAGCACGCGCTCGACCCGCAATACGCACAGAAGCTCGGCGTGAACGTGGACGATCTCCTGGTCTCGCAGCCCGACACCGGCGAGCAGGCGCTTGAAATCACCGACATGCTGGTGCGCTCCAGCGCCGTAGACATCGTGGTGGTGGATTCGGTCGCCGCGCTCACCCCAAAGGCCGAGATCGAGGGCGAGATGGGCGATTCGCACATGGGCCTGCAGGCGCGCCTCATGTCGCAGGCGCTCAGAAAGCTCACCGCCAACATCAAGCGTTCCAACACGCTGGTGATCTTTATCAACCAGATCCGCATGAAGATCGGCGTGATGTTCGGCAACCCCGAGACCACCACCGGCGGCAATGCCCTCAAGTTCTACGCCTCGGTGCGCCTCGACATCCGCCGCATCGGCTCCATCAAAAGGGGTGACGAAGTCATCGGCAGCGAGACGCGCGTCAAGGTCGTCAAGAACAAGGTCGCTCCGCCGTTCAAGCAGGCCGAGTTCGAAATCCTCTATGGCGAGGGCATCTCGCGTGAAGGCGAAGCCATCGAACTGGGCGTGCAGGCCGGCATCGTGGAAAAATCCGGCACGTGGTACAGCTACGGCAGCAACCGCATCGGCCAGGGCAAGGACAACGCACGCACCTTCCTGAAGGAACACCCCGAGATCGCGCGCGAGATCGAAGATCAAATCCGCGCCAAGCTGATTACCAAGCCCGTCCCGAGCGAAACGGAGCCTGCCGAGGTTGAGGGCTGATATTCTACAGTATTCAGTAAAACTGCTTGCCCGGCGCGAGCACAGCACCCTCGAGTTGCAGCGCAAATTACTTGCCAAGGGCTTTCCCGAGCCGCTCATCGAAGCGACCCTGCAACGGCTTGCGGCCGACAAACTACTCAGCGATGAACGCTTCGCCGAGGCCTATGTCCAATCTCGTATGAATAGAGGTTTTGGGCCACTGCGCATCGAGGCTGAATTGCGCGAACGAGGAACACCCGCAGACCTGATTAAGGCGTGGGTAACCCCAAACGCCCAATACTGGCGTGAGCAGGCTCGCAAAACGTGGCGCAAACGTTTTGGGCGGGAACCCAAGGACTATCAGGAACGCGCACGGCAAATGCGCTTTCTGCAACAGCGCGGTTATACCACCGATCAGATCAACACCGTATTCAAGGGCGCCTCTAAAAATGATGGATTTTGATTCAAGACAAGGCGCAGCGCCGTCGAGCAGCGCAGCATACACGCCAGTATGTGAGCAGCGCAGACAAGCTGCAACGCGGTATTGAATCAAAAGACGCATTTTTAGAGGTGCCCGCAAGAACTATGATGACCAGTAGCGAACTCCGCAAGGCCTTTCTGGATTACTTCCACAAGCACGGTCACACCATCGTGCCGAGCAGTCCGCTCATCCCGGCCAACGACCCCACCCTGCTGTTCACCAATGCCGGCATGGTGCAATTCAAAGAGGTGTTCCTCGGCCTCGACCAGCGCCCCTACCAGCGCGCCGTTAGCAGCCAGCGTTGCGTGCGCGCAGGTGGCAAACACAATGATTTGGAAAATGTCGGTTACACCGCGCGCCATCACACCTTCTTCGAGATGCTGGGCAACTTCAGTTTCGGCGATTATTTCAAGCGCGAGGCCATAGGCTATGCCTGGCAGTTCTTGACTCAGACCCTCAAGCTGCCGCCGGAGAAACTGTGGATCACCGTGTACGAGGAAGACAACGAGGCCGCCGACATCTGGCTCAATGAGGTCAAGACGGACCCCAAGCGCTTCTCGCGCTGCGGGATGAAGGACAACTTCTGGTCCATGGGCGACACCGGCCCGTGCGGCCCTTGCTCGGAGATCTTCTACGATCACGGCCCCGGCGTAAAAGGCGGCCCGCCGGGCGGCAAGGAATCGGACGGCGATCGTTACGTCGAGATCTGGAATCTGGTGTTCATGCAATACAACCGCAGCGCGGACGGCGCGCTCACCCCACTGCCGCACCCGTCGGTGGACACCGGCATGGGTCTCGAACGGCTCGCCGCCGTGATGCAAGGCGTGCACAGCAACTACGAGATAGACCTGTTCCGGAATCTCATGCAGGCCGCCGCCGCGCTGGCCGGCGTCACCGATCTCGACAACAGCTCGCTGCGGGTGATCGCCGATCACATCCGCGCCTGCTCTTTTCTGGTGCTGGACGGCGTGATCCCCTCCAACGAAGGGCGCGGCTATGTGTTGCGCCGCATCATGCGCCGCGCGCTGCGGCATGGTCATAAACTTGGCCTCACCGAGCCCTTTTTTTACAAACTGGTTGCGCCGCTCGCCAAGGAAATGGGCGCAGCATATCCGGAGCTGCCCAAGGCCCAGACGCAGATCGAGCGTGTCTTGCGCCAAGAGGAAGAGCGTTTCGGGCAAACCCTGGAACAAGGCCTGCGCATCCTGGAGCAGGACATCGCCGCACTGAACGATGACCTCATCCCCGGCGAAACCGTGTTTCGTTTGTATGATACCTACGGCTTTCCGGTGGACCTCACCGCCGACATCGCGCGCGAGCGCGGGCTGCGTATAGACATGTCCGGTTTTGAGCAGGAGATGTCACAACAGCGCGATCGGGCGCGCGCCGCGAGTCACTTCAGCGCGGTACAGGTGGAGCAGGCCGAGGGAGTGGAAACCGACTTCACCGGTTACGAGACTTTGACGGGACAGGGCCAGCTCGTCGCGCTGTATATAGATGGCAAACCGGTCACCGAGGTCAACGCCGGACAACACGCCGCGATGATATTGGATCGCACGCCCTTTTATGCCGAGTCGGGCGGGCAGGTCGGCGACCGCGGTTATTTGCACAAGACCAATGCCACGTTTGAAGTCCAGGACACGCGCAAACACGGCGCCGCGCACGCCCACTACGGCGTGCTCAAGTCCGGCCACATCAAGCTCGGCGATCACCTGCAAGCCCAGGTGGACGGGCAGGCCCGCATCGCGACCGCTTACAACCACTCCGCCACTCACCTGCTGCACGCCGCACTGCGGCGCGTGCTGGGCGAACACGTCCAGCAAAAGGGATCGCTGGTGGATGCGGAACGCCTGCGCTTTGATTTCGCTCACTTCGAACCGCTGACGGCGGAGCAGATCAAGGAGATCGAACGCCTGGTCAACGCCCAGATCCGCGCCAACAACGCCGTCGAGACACGCATCATGTCCATAGACGAGGCCATGAAGAGTGGCGCACTTGCGTTGTTTGGCGAAAAATACGGCGAACAGGTGCGTGTGCTGCGCATGGGCGATTTCTCGACCGAGCTGTGCGGCGGCACGCACGTGAGCCGCAGCGGGGACATCGGACTCTTCAAGATCGTCAGCGAAAGCGGTGTCGCCGCGGGCGTGCGCCGCATCGAGGCAGTCACCGGCGAGGCGGCACTGAAAGTATTGGAAGAAAATGAGCAGCGTCTGCTGCGGGTGGCCGACCTGGTCAAGGGTGGGCGAGACAACGTAGCCGACAAGGTACAGCAGTTGCTGGAGCGTACCCGCAAGCTTGAAAAGGAACTTGAACATCTCAAGGGCAAGCTCGCCAGTTCCGCGGGCGACGACCTCGCCGGGCAGGCGCAACAGATCAACGGCATCCAGGTACTCGCCGCGCGGCTGGACAGCGCGGACGCCAAATCCTTGCGCGACACCGTGGATCAACTCAAGAACAAACTCGGCTCCGCCGCCGTGGTGCTGGCGACCGTGAGTGACGGCAAGGTCAGTCTGGTGGCGGGTGTCACCAACGACTATAACGCGCGCATCAAGGCGGGAGACCTGGTGAACATGGTCGCCCAACAGGTGGGAGGCAAGGGCGGCGGGCGTGCTGATATGGCGCAGGCCGGCGGCACTCATCCCGAGGCGCTCGATGGTGCTCTCAAATCCGTCGCCGAGTGGGTACAGACGCAGCTTCGTTAAACTCTGTAGCTACTTTATTGTTTGTCTATTCCACTACCAGGTGCTAATCTGCGCCATTTTCACAAGACGCTAAGATGTCATTGATCGTACAAAAATACGGGGGCACCTCGGTCGGCAGTCCGCAACGCATCCAGGATGTCGCGGAAAAGGTCATGAACTGCCGCGAGCAAGGCGATGATGTCGTCGTCGTGGTGTCCGCCATGAGCGGCGAGACGGACCGCCTCATCCGGCTCGCCAAGGAGATCGCTCAGCGTCCCAGCGCACGTGAACTCGATGTCCTGCTCTCCACCGGCGAACAGGCGACCATCGCCCTGCTCAGTATGGCGCTGGAGGAACGCGGCTGTAAGGCGCGCTCGTATACTGGCGCGCAGGTGCATATTCTCACCGACAACGCCTACAACAAGGCCCGCATCGTAGACATAGACTCGGCACGCATCCATAAGGATCTCGCCGAGGGCCGCGTGGTGGTAGTGGCCGGCTTTCAGGGCGTGGACCGCGAAGGCAACATCACCACTTTGGGACGCGGCGGCTCGGACACCACCGCAGTCGCGCTCGCCGCGGCGCTCAAGGCGGACGAATGCCAGATCTACACCGACGTCGCCCGCGTCTACACCACCGACCCGCGCGTGGTGCCGCAGGCGCGCCGCCTGGACCGCATCACCTACGAGGAGATGCTGGAGATGGCGAGCCTGGGCGCCAAGGTGTTGCAGATCCGCTCGGTGGAATTCGCCAGCAAATACAACGTGCCGCTGCGCGTGCTCTCTTCCTTTGAAGAAGGCGCAGGCACCCTGATCACCTCTGAGGAAGCCGCCATGGAACAAGCCCTGATCTCCGGCATTGCATTCAATCGTGATGAGGCCAAGCTCACTATGATCGGGGTGCCCGACCAGCCCGGCGTGGCGTATCGTATCCTCGGCCCCATTGCCGAGGCAAATATCGAGGTGGACATGATCGTGCAAAATGTCGGCGAGGACGGTCTCACCGACTTTACCTTCACCGTACACCGCAACGACTACGACAAGGCTCTGGAGATCGTCAAGCGTACAGCCCAGCAAATGGGTGCGCGCGAGGTCGAGGGCGACAACCACATCGTCAAGGTCTCTATCGTGGGCGTAGGCATGCGCTCCCACGCAGGCATTGCCAGCCAGATGTTTCAAACCCTGGCCGGGGAAGGCATCAACATCCGCATGATCTCTACCTCGGAGATCAAGATATCCGTGGTCGTAGACGAAAAATATCTGGAACTTGCGGTGCGCGCCCTGCATGCGGCATTCAAGTTAGACCAGGCTGAGCCGAAATAGAAAGGCAGGCTGATCTAATACGGCATATTTCCTGGACGGCGGCTCGAGTTTGCGGGTTATAATGCGTCACTTTACTGACTTATTAGTGGGCTCACAGGGGTGAGCCACCTTCGGATAGTGAGCCGCGCCCATACTTCATGGAAGTGATGTAACAAGGAGTCAACGAATGCTGATTTTGACACGACGGGTAGGCGAAAGCCTGATGATAGGCGATCAGGTAACGGTTACCGTGCTCGGGGTAAAAGGCAATCAGGTACGCATTGGCGTCAATGCACCCAAGGATGTCACCGTGCACCGGGAAGAAATCTACGAGCGTATCCAGAAGGAAAAGTCGCAGGAAAACAATAACCCTGCTTGACCAATACTCTGCTCAAGGCCGTTCAAGCCGAAAGCAAAGATTTGTAATTGTAACTATTTGGAGAGATGGCCGAGAGGTCGAAGGCGCTCCCCTGCTAAGGGGCGAGCCGGACCCAGATCAATGTCTGGGTAGATATTGATCCCGGCGAGCGGGCAAGGCAGGATGCCTGGCCCCGGGATTCTTAGCGAGACCAGGACGGTCGAGCTTAGAATCATTACGACCGAGTGAGTTCTTGAACCATAGTTGTAGCATTGAATTCGGAGAGATGGCCGAGAGGTCGAAGGCGCTCCCCTGCTAAGGGAGTATGGGGTTAAAAGCTCCATCGAGGGTTCGAATCCCTCTCTCTCCGCCATATCTTCCTTATGAGGAGGCTGGTTTTTTTAGCCTCCTCATAAGGAAGATTCTGTGATAGGCATTCGAACCCTCGATGAAATCATAAGCAGGGTTCGACCAAATCGCCTAGGTGAGCCGCAAAGCGGCGAACGACAGAGCAGGGATGCTCTGGCTGGCTTTCGAGCGAAGCAGGATAGCGCAGCGAAGAAAATTTGGAACAGCCGAAGGCTGGCCCGCAGGGCGGAGCACAGGGAAGTGCGGAGTAATCCCTCTCTCTCCACCATATCCCTAGTGAGCCATCCCTTAATCGGGTAAAATACCCAACACGCGCCCGTAGCTCAGCTGGATAGAGTACCTGGCTACGAACCAGGCGGTCGGGAGTTCGAATCTCTCCGGGCGCGCCATCTTTCAATGAGACATCCGTCAATCATTAATCATTGACAAACAGCCGGTTTTAGCTTCTAAATATAAAAGTTAATCTCGCGTTTCCCGTTTCCCTAATAAATTGAAGGAATAGAACGATGAAACTAAAAAACTACCTTACTTTATCTGGCCTCATCACGCTGCTTATTTCCAATGCGGAAACCCTTGCGGGTATCCCTCCACCACCCCCAGTGCAGGCTCCCGCACTCGATGAGTGGGGTTTAATAGGTTTGGCGTTTCTAGTAGGGGCAGTAGGGCTGTACAAACTATTCCAACGCAAATAAACCTAACATTCAGGCTGTCGCCCAGGAGGCTGAAAAAACATGAAACCTCGATATTGGCATATCATTCCCAGTGCGCTATTCCTACTATTATTGTCTCTACGCCAGGCTTTGGCGGGAGATTTTCTATTCACTCCCGTCCCGGCCCCTACGCTGGATGAGTGGGGCCTGATTGGCCTGGCGGCGCTTTTGGGCGCATTAGGTCTGATTACACTATTCAAACGCAAATAGTCTTGCCCCCCAGAGGGATGTCTTCCAACCATTGGCTAGCCCAAGTGGGCGGGGTAGCCGCTTGACGAGCCGGCTGAGCGGCTTTTTTCGGCTCGGCACGGCGGCCGCTGACCCACAACGACGGCGCCTTCTTAAATGGGTGCTAGGCACGGGCCTATTGGCTTGGTCCGGGCATCTGTTTAAGGGAGTCTTTTGGCCCAACGCGCTGAATACCATCGAGCTGCAAGCTTTAGCAACTTACCTAGACACCTTTATCCCAGCCGATGAAACACCCAGCGCCACAGCCCTGGGTGTACATAACGAAATTATCGCGACCGCTGCCGCTGACTATCGTTTCCGGCGCTTGCTGCACAAAGGTTGTAGCTGGCTCGATGGACAGGCCAGAACGCTTGGTGCAGAGGGTTTCGCGCAGTTAAACGATGGCGGGCGCGAACAGATCGTCGCCTTGGCCGCGGCGGAGGCACAGGACAGTTTGCCGGGCATTTTTTTTGAGCGGCTGCGTAGAGAAGCATTTTTCCATTACTATGGTCATCCGCTAAGCTGGGCTGGCTTCCCTTACGCCGGTCCGCCACAACCAAAAGGCCATTTGGATTATTATTTGCCGCCCCATTTGTCTCCCTGAGGATGGGCGTTGAATACGATGCGGTGATCGTGGGTTCCGGCGCAGGAGGCGGCGCCAGTGCTTGGGCGCTTTCCCGTTACGGGATGCGCGTGCTGGTGTTGGAGGCCGGCCCCGATTATGACTTCACGCGGGACTATCTATTAGACAAAACGGGGTGGGAGCAAACTACCTTCCCGCATCTCCCAGGTAGCCGGGGACATTACAGCTTTGCCGGACTGCAAAACCTGGATCCCCGCTGGCAACATTTACGCTCCTGGAGTCACATCACCGGCCCCATGAATCCCGGCACGGTTCGTAAGGGAGAGGCCTATCACCATGTGCGTGGGGTGGGCGGCAGCACTCTGCACTTTACCGGTGAGGCGCATCGCCTCCATCCGCAGGCGATGAAGATGTACAGCCGGTTTGGAGTAGGTGCGGACTGGCCGCTAGATTACCAGGAACTCGAACCTTTCTATTGCGAGGCTGAGCGTATCGTTGGTGTCGCCGGCCCGGCTGAGAATGCAGTGCGCGTCCGTAGTGAGCCCTATCCTCTATCCGCCCATCGCATCAGTTACGCCAGCGCCAAGATTGTAGAGGGGGGGCGCAAACTAGGGATGAACTGGGAAGCCAACTCGGTGGCCACGCTCTCGGCATCCTATGATGGGCGGCCGGCTTGTAATTATTGCTCGAACTGTAACCGCGGTTGTCCCAGAAGCGACAAGGGCAGTGTGGACGTCACCTTCATCCGCAAGGCCCGCGCCTCCGGCTTTTGCACTATCAAAAGCCTGTCGCAAGTGACCGCCATCGAGGCCGGAGATAAAGACAAAGTCACGGCTGTGCGCTATGTGGATAGCCGGGGGGACGAGCACAAAGCCACCGGACGGGTGGTTATCGTCGCCTGTGGCGCCGTGCAGACACCCCGCCTGCTGTTGCTTTCAGCCAACAGCTACGCACCCGACGGTCTTGCCAATGAAAGCGGTCTGGTCGGCCGTAACTTTATGGAAACCTTGTCCCGCAGCAGTGCCGGCCTCCACCCCGAGTCTCTAGGCACTGCGCGCGGGATTCCCTCAGACATCATGTGCTGGGATTTCAATGCCCCCGACGCCATTCCCGGGATCATTGGCGGCTGTCGCTTTACTCCCAGCACGGCCTCCTCCGATCTCATCGGCCCGATCAACTACGCTACCCGCGTCGTGAAGGGCTGGGGCAAACAGCACAAGGCCGACATGCGGGCGAGTTTCGGGCATGTTTTGTCTATCGGGGCGATAGGTGAGTCATTGCCTAACGAGGGTTCCTACATAGATCTCGATCCGGACCAACAGGACGAGCTAGGCCTACCCATCGCGCGCATCCACAGCCACCTGGACGAAATGGCCCTGCGCCGCTTGGACTTCATGGCCAAGACCACCCGGGAAATCCTCAGCGCCGCTGGAGTGGAGAAGATATTTGAGGAATTTGGCGGCTATGATTTTTTTAGCTCCACGCACGTCTTCGGCACCTGCCGGATGGGCACTGATCCCGCACGATCCGTGGTAGACCGCTATGGCCGCAGTCATCGTTGGCGTAATCTGTTCGTGGTGGATACCAGCGTCTTCCCCAGCTCAGGAGGCGGTGAGGCGCCGTCACTGACGGTCGAGGCGCTGGCGATACGCACCGCCGCACATATTCGCGAGTTAGCGATACGCAAAGAGATATAAGGTTACACTGTTACCAGTGCCTTAGAACCTGTTCAAGATCTCGCCCATTGGACACCTAACCAATAGGTCAGAAACGCCAGCAGGATACCTACCACCGCCGACATGCTTATGCCGACCACATCTATGATTTGGATCTCGTTGTCCGAAAATAACCCGCCCATCAGTTTAAACAAGTCATCGCTGCGCCAACGCTGTACCGCCGCCTCGCTCCAGCCGCGCGAGACGATGATCGAACCCATTTCATAATAATCACCCGGAAGCGAAACAAAGGGGGCATAGGCTATCGGTAAGGCCCCACCAAAAAGCAGGCAACGGGCAGGGCGAGAGACCTGGGCAGACGCCGCAAGACGCAACAGTAACACACCAACAAACAGGGTCAGCAGGTAAGGGAAAAATACCGTCACCAGGTAGATTGCGTCGTTACCATGGGTATCAAATCCGCTCAGCCGCCCCGCATACTCAGAGCTTGGGGTGACAAATGGAAAAAGATGTTGCAACACCAACCCCCCATACTCAGGCGCGATCTCTAAGCGGGTAACCTCGCCTCCCGCCAGCTCGCATCCTGCGGCGTGCAGCAGTTCATGCAGCGGTACATAGAGCCACCATGACAGCGCCAATCCAAAGATAACAGGCAAAATCCAAGCTACCCCTCGCCCTGGATAACTACGCTGTAACGCGGCAAGATAATCCGTGACAGGCGCCACAAAGAATGCACGAATGGCCAACTGGCTGAAAATGGTTTCCCCTCAATCCTCAAGATAGGTGTAGCCGGTTAATCCTTCCTGCAACTCCTGCAAGCGGCCCTCACGCTACGCCGCGTTTGTTTAATGTCGAGGCGGCGATCTTGGCGTGGAAGGTCTGCAACAAATACTCGCACGTAACGCAGCACAGTGTCCACCGTGTCGCCACACAGCGGCTGCGCCCGTTCATGGCCACCGTTCTGGAATGCGCATGGAAGGTTGATCTGCCTCCGATTGATTTTATAGTGGTCTGACCTTGAGGTCTCGCGAGGTGATGTTATAAAGGGCACCCAAAAACTCTAGTATGAGCGGTCTGGCCATCGGCGAAGTGTAACAGAGCTTGTTGGAATGTTAGAACTTACCCCGGATTTCCTCGCAGACTTTTTTGTTACCTATCTCTCCGACCGGTCATTCAGCACCTCGAGCAGTTTCTTGAACGCCTTAACCGCCCGGTTGTGATTAGCGACTGTGTAGTCCGTAGATAGCCACTCGATATTCTCAATCTGGAATAGGTGCATACGGTTGCGTAACTCCCAAAGCCAATCGAGGTCGACACGCAGTTCGGACGAAATAATGTCGTGCTCTTCGAGGTACTGAGTCCGCCGACCATAGTTACCTCCGCAACGCCCACGAAGATGAACTTTAGTTACGCTTTCGACGATGCTCCCAAGCAAAAACAACTGCAGTTTGATTACCATTTCTTTAGCCATGCCAGATAAGTCCGTCCGCACAAGCAACCAGTGTTGTACGTCCGATAACATCATGGTGTAGGCGATATTGCTCTTTAGCGGGGAGTTATTAAGAAATCCTAACCGCTCTCGTGCTTGTGCAGCAGTTCTCAAGTAGCCTCGGGGAAAACGAATACGGGCAGACTTTGTGAAGTCGCGTTTCACATAGTCTTGAATCTGTTGAAGAAGTCGCCCTGCATCATTAACCGCTTCTTCGAGATCTTGATCGTTGTCGATTGCCATGTGTTTTGATGGCTAACTTGCAAGCTCACCGGCGCGCCGCTTGCGGCGCGTCCGTGTGGAGCGAAAAGTTAGAAATGCTTTGGTCAAGGGTTGATCTTCCTGGCCAGATAGCGGCAAAGCGTGCCCGAGAGGCCAACAACAAGTTCGGCCTCTTCAAAGTCCGGGGCCTTGCCCTCTTTTAGATGCCGCCCCGTTTCCGACGCGTAACCCCAGGCTTTTTCGAGTGCTTGATCAAGCGGTTTAGGAATAAGGCCAGGGTGTCGCTTAATGAGTTCTCCAAGCGTGAGTTTAGGGTCTTCAGCGACATCCCGAGCGAGGCACTCTAGAGCTGCCATAGCGTGCTGGATAGCGCCGGTCACATCAGACTCGGGGCGGCGCGAAAGATCAAGAATTGCCTCGTGCAGTTCGCTTGCGGCAGTATTCCGACCTAATTCACCGAGTAAATCACGTGCGCCGTGGACTGCTTCTTCAAATGATTCAGGGCCGCGAACTTCGAGTTGACCATCGATTAACTGCCACCCTATTCCGCGACCACGGAAGTAGCGATTCATCTTCTCGGAGAAATCCTCTGCAGCATCCATAGAGCCACGGGACCTTGGGGCGACCATGCCGCCCGAGGAAAAGGTGGAGTAAATTTCTTCAATTACGTCATAGACGTGGTACCACTCGCAGTCGCGAAGATGGTCGCGAACTTCGTTGTCGACGTTCGGGAAATCGGACCAGTTATTTGGGTTTGGTGCCGTGCGTAGAACCCGGCAAATGAGCGACCGGAGGGGACCAGGCTTGAGGCCGGACTCATAAGCGACCTCGACGACCACGGAACGGAGTTCATCCGGCGCATCATTACGGACAGTGATCTCAGCCTCTTGTTCAGAGTAGCCGTGTCGACGGGAGAAACGTTCGGTCATAGTGCAGTGTCCAGTCGCATTTCTAACGATGCAAATCACTGGCGGTGAAAAGTAGAGCAAAGCGGCGCTTTTTGCCGTCCGAGTGAATTTGCCTTGTTAGACGAAATTTCCATTCTTATCCAATCCAATAGCATCGCCAACCATTTCAAGAACGTTATTTAATCCACTTACAGCTTTCTTTGGTGCTGGCGTTACAAGCCCAGTGTTCGTTCTGGCATAGCGAAAGTGATAAGGCGTATCGTGAGCACTATTAAGGGTTTGACACCAATCTGGTGGATCTGTCTCTAAAGAGAGACCATGTTGAGCCGACATTTTCCACGCTTCTATGAGACTATGTCCTATCTGCTTTCTCAATCGATCATCATCGAACCCTGTTGATATCAAAAATGCCTTTAGAGCGAGTTCTAAACTATGAGAAACGAGAAAACCGAATACATCAGCCGGTATCTTCTCTCCGCTATTCAGAATGATTTCTGCCGCTCTCGCGAAATTAAGACTTCCTCGATACAAACTTACGTGGGTTGATGGATGTTGACCATATTTATCCATAATCAAGGTGGTCCTCTTCGTCTAATCGGGATAGGGAGAAGCCTGAGTTAAAGGGGACGCTACCCTTATTCATCATTCGTTTTTCTCGGTCGCCCGCGTGGGCGGTACTGTAACGCTCTGCCCGTCAACTTCTCAAGTTTCTGGATGAACTTCTCTGATCCGCAGGGCAGGCCTTTATCCACGTTACGCCGTAGTACTCCCAGCTTCTCCGGCTCGTCACCCTCGGCTAGCCAGGCTGACCAGTCGCCTATGCCTTCAAACTGCCTGCGCCACGTCGGCTTTGTCGTCAGTAACGGGTCTGGTCTTAATCCGCAGTGCCAGCCCGCGCTGGACCAACGGTAATTCTCCGCCTTCCGAACCATTTTGGCTCTTATCGGGTTACGCTCCACGTAGCGCATAGCCGCCCAAAGATAGTCATCATCCAGGGCAGAAGAGAAATACCGTCCTTGCCATACATGCCCTTTCCAGCCGCGCTCACGATTGATCCGTTGGGCATAGCGCATATGTAAGGGTTTAAGTACTTGTTGCAGGCCCTCCTCGGTAGACGGTACGGCGATGAGGTGTATATGGTTGGTCATCAGACAATACGCGAGAATATCCACCTTGTGCTTCCCGGCGTACTCCTTCAGCCAAGCCAAATTAGGCCTGCCGATCTTCGTCAGTGAAAAACACGTCCTCGCGGCGATTACCCCGCTGGGTGATGTGATGGGGTACCTGGGCACAGACAGTGCGGGCAAGGCGGGGCATGAGCAGAATTTATCATCATGGCGGCCAAGAATAAAGGGTAG
>Ga0184616_10000031_pt1 | contig 27238 bp, 24 predicted proteins | sample PLM4_90_coex_FD_133145 | JGI IMG/M metagenome (GOLD analysis project Ga0184616, IMG submission 133145) | Groundwater sediment microbial communities from an aquifer in East River, Colorado, USA - PLM4_90_coex | ecosystem: Environmental > Terrestrial > Soil > Riparian zone | place: USA: East...
GGACAGGATATGCTGCGCGAGCGGATTCTCGATGGTCTGCTGGATGGCGCGCTTTAAAGGACGCGCGCCGTACACCGGATCGAAGCCCGCCGCGCCCAGTTGATCGAAGGCCGCCTCGCTGAGCTGCAAGCCCATGTCGCGCTCGCGCAGGCGCTTGCGCAGGGTGTCAATCTGGATGTTGGCGATGGCGTGGATCTGCTCGCGGGCGAGCGGGTGAAACACCACCACCTCGTCAATGCGGTTGATGAACTCCGGGCGAAAGTGCTGGCTGACAATGTCCATTACGCCGCGCTTCATGGCCTCGTAATTTTCCTCGCCCGCCGTTTCCTGAATGAACTGCGAGCCGAGATTGGAGGTCATCACAATCACCGTGTTGCGAAAATCCACGGTGCGCCCTTGCCCGTCGGTCAGACGCCCATCGTCCAGCACTTGCAATAACACGTTGAACACGTCGGGATGCGCCTTCTCGATCTCATCCAGCAGAATCACGGAGTAGGGCTTGCGCCGCACCGCCTCGGTGAGATAACCACCTTCTTCATAGCCGACATAGCCGGGCGGGGCGCCGATCATACGCGCGACAGAGTGTTTCTCCATGAACTCGGACATGTCTATGCGCACCATAGCCTCGTCGGTGTCGAACAGGAACGCAGCCAGCGCCTTGCACAGTTCGGTCTTGCCGACACCGGTGGGACCCAGGAATAAAAACGAACCGTTGGGACGATTAGGGTCGGACAGGCCCGCGCGCGAGCGGCGGATGGCGTCCGACACCGCCTTGACCGCCTCGTCTTGCCCGATGACGCGCGTGTGCAAGGCGTCTTCCATGCGCAGCAGTTTCTCGCGCTCGCCTTCCAGCATTTTGGAGACCGGAATGCCGGTCCATTTCGAAACGACCTCGGCGATCTCCTCGGCGGTCACCGCATTGCGCAACAGTTTCGTCTCCTGCATCTCGGCCTGGGCCGCCATATCCAATTGCTTTTGCAGTTCCGGTACGCGCCCGTATTGCAGCTCAGACATGCGCGCGAGGTCGCCTGCGCGGCGCGCGGTCTCCATCTCGATGCGCGCGCGATCCAGCGCTTCTTTGATATGCTGTGTGCCGGCCAGCGCGGCCTTTTCGGACTTCCAGATTTCCTCTAATTCGGAATAATCACGCTCCAGCTTGGTGATTTCGCTCTGCAAGATTTCGAGACGCTTTTTGGAGGCCTCATCTGTTTCTTTTTTCAGTGCCTCGCGCTCAATCTTGAGCTGGATTAGACGCCGGTCCAGTTTATCCATCTCTTCTGGTTTGGAGTCTATCTCCATGCGGATGAGCGAGGCGGCCTCGTCCACCAAGTCTATGGCCTTGTCCGGCAACTGGCGGTCGCTGATGTAGCGGTGTGAGAGCGTGGCGGCAGCGACGATGGCTGGGTCTGTGATGTCCACGCCGTGGTGCACCTCGTATTTCTCTTTCAAACCACGCAGGATGGCAATGGTGTCTTCCACGCTCGGCTCGTCCACCAGCACCTTTTGAAAGCGACGCTCCAGGGCGGCGTCCTTTTCAATGTACTTGCGATATTCGTCCAGCGTGGTCGCGCCGACGCAATGCAGCTCGCCGCGCGCTAGCGCGGGTTTCAACATATTGCCCGCGTCCATCGCGCCTTCGGCCTTGCCCGCGCCGACCATGGTGTGCAGTTCATCTATGAATAAAATGACGCGGCCTTCCTGTTTTGCGAGATCGTTCAGCACCGCCTTGAGGCGTTCCTCGAATTCACCGCGGAACTTGGCGCCGGCGATGAGCGAGCCCATGTCGAGCGAGAGCAGGCGCCTGTTCTTCAAACCTTCCGGCACCTCGCCGTTGACGATGCGCTGCGCCAGACCCTCGACGATGGCGGTCTTGCCCACCCCCGGTTCGCCGATCAATACGGGATTGTTCTTGGTGCGGCGTTGTAACACCTGGATGGTGCGGCGGATCTCGTCATCGCGCCCGATCACCGGGTCAAGCTTGCCCTGCTCGGCGCGCTCGGTGAGATCAATGGTGTATTTCTCCAGCGCCTGGCGCTGCTCCTCGGCGTTGGGATCGTCTATCTTTTTGCCGCCGCGCATCTGTTCAATGGCTTTTTCCAGCGTGCCCTTGGCCGCGCCGCTCTTGCGCAGCAATTCGCCCATCGCGCCCTTGTCTTCCAGCGCGGCGAGAACGAACAGCTCGCTGGAGATGTACTGATCCTTGCGCTGCTGGGCGAGTTTGTCGGTGACGTTGAGCAGGCGCGCGAGATCATTGGAGACGTGCACTTCACCCGCCGCGCCTTCCACCTTGGGCAGGCGGTCCAGCGCCTCGCCGAGTTGCGAACGCAGCCGATTGACGTTGACGTCGGCTTGCGTCAATAAATGACGCACGCTGCCGCCCTCCTGATCCAGCAGCGCGGTCATGAGGTGCGCGGGTTCGATGAACTGATGGTCGCGCCCGACCGCCAGCGACTGTGCCTCGGCGAGCGCCATCTGGAATTTACTGGTGAGTTTGTCCATACGCATGGAAGTTTCCTTATAACGTTCGTGTCAGCGCTAATATGTGGGCCGTAACGAGGTATTTAAAGGGTTTTCAGCGGCTGTTAATGCAGCATCCATTCGGCGCCGTAAATTACCCCTACACCCAATACAATCAGGCTGATTTGCTGCAAGGCCGCACGCAACTGGGTGCGTTCGTGCAGGCCGGGGATCAGATCTGCCACGGCGATATAGATAAAGCTCGCCGCCGCCACGGCCAGCACATAGGGAATGGTGTACTGTAGGGAAGACAGGCTGTAATAGGCGAGTAGTGCGCCAACTACTGTGGTGAGGGACGATAACACATTGTAAAGCAGCGCCTTGGCGCGGCTGAAGCCGCTATGCAGCAACACCACGAAGTCGCTCATCTCCTGCGGGATTTCATGCGCGGCTACTGCAATGCTGGTGAGTACGCCCAGATGGAAATCGGTGAGGAACGCGGCGGCGATCAATATGCCGTCCACGAAATTGTGGATGCCGTCACCGAGCAGGATCAGCGTGCCAGCCGCCTTGTTTGAGGTGTGTTCGCACACCTGCGCGTCACCGTGATGATGGTGTCGCCACAGCACGGTTTTTTCCAACAGGAAAAAACCCAGCAGTCCGGCGAGCACGGTGAAGCTCACCTGATGCACATCCACGCCCGGTGCGGTCATGGCTTCGGGCAGGAGATCAAGAAATACGACGCCGAGCAGTGCGCCCACCGCAAAGCTCACCATCGGGGGGAGTAGGCGGCTGAGCAACCGTTCCGGCAGTAGCAGAAATGCGCTCGCCGCTATGACGCTCAACACGCCGCCCAGCAGGCTGAAAACAACGATCCAGGTAAGGAGTTCCATTTAGCGGATCATGATACCTTAAAGCCGGATACAAGATACAAGGTACAAGATACAAGGGGAAAGGAATTAGCTTGTATCTTTTCCCTTTTCCCTTTCCCCTGTCTCCAGCCAAATCAACGTTGCCATGCGCCCCGTCATGCCGTCGCGCCGGTAGGAATAAAAGTGTTGCGATTCGCTGTAGGTGCACCACTCGCCGCCATAAATCCGCGTGACACCCTGCGCATTGAGGCGTTGCCGGGCAAGTTGATAAAGGTCCGCCAGCCAACGCCCTGCGGGATTCGGTTGAAAGGCGTATTGCGCCGCTCCATCGTGCGCCACAAACAGCTCCCGCACATCAAGGCCCACCTCAAAGTGCTGTGGACCGATAGCGGGTCCGAGCCAAGCCAGCATCTCACCTGGCGCGCCCATCTTGCTCAGGGCCGCCTCGATGACGCCCGCAGCGAGCCCACGCCAGCCCGCATGTACGGCGGCGACGCGCGAACCTTGTTCGTCACACAGTAGCAGCGGCAGACAGTCGGCGGTGAGCACCGCGCATACGACACCGGTCTTGCGGCTGTACGAACCATCGGCCTCGGGTATCCCGTTGACGCCGGCCGCATCCACGACGCTGGTTCCATGCACTTGTTTGAGCCACACCGGTTCGACAGGCAGGTCTAACACTTGTTTCAGCCGGGCGCGATTTTCCGCGACCTTTTCCGTATCGTCGCCGACATGCCCGGCCAGATTGAGAGAGTCAAAGGGCGGCCCGCTTACGCCGCCGCTACGAGAGGTGCTGCAGGCGCGTACCCGCGGCGGCGCGGGCCAGTCGGGGGTGATCCAGTCAAGGCGCTGAGAGATTGGCATCGTTGTCTTCTTTCAGAACTTGGAGCAATTGCCGCATGTCCGTCGGCAAGTGCATCGTCCACTGCATCGTCTCGCCCGTGCCGGGATGTACCAGCCCCAGGCTCGCGGCGTGCAGGGCCTGGCGCTTGAAGTGGCGTAACGCCTCGATGAGTGCCTCGCTCGCCCCGGGCGGCAGGCGCAGCCGCCCGCCGTAGTCGGGATCGCCGATGATCGGGTGGCGGATGTGAGCCATGTGTACGCGAATCTGGTGGGTGCGACCGGTCTCCAGTTGGAGCTTGACGTGGGTGTGGGCGCGGAAGCGCTCTATGACCCGGTAATGGGTGATGGCGAGTTTGCCTTGCCCTTCTCTGGCCACGCTCATGCGCGTGCGTGCACGCGGGTCGCGCCCGAGCTGCGTCTCAATGCGGCCACCGGCCGTCATCACGCCCGCTACAATCGCCTCGTAGCCGCGTTGCAGGCTGTGGGCCTGGAGTTGCTCCACAAGGGCCTTCTGGGCAATCAGGTTACGCGCCACGACCAGCAAACCGCTGGTGTCCTTGTCCAGACGATGGACGATGCCCGCGCGCGGCACGTTGGCAAGTTCAGGCGCATGGTGCAACAATGCATTGAGCAAGGTGCCCTGCGGATTGCCGGCCCCCGGATGAACCACCAGACCCGCGGGTTTGTTGATCACCAGCAGGGCGCTGTCCTCGTAGACGATATCCAGTGCGATCGACTGCGGGAGGTTGCTGACCTCCTGCTGCGGGGTTAGGGTGATCACGACCTCTTCGCCGCCGAGCACCTTGTCCCGCGGCCGCCGCTGATGTCCATCCACCAGCACCTGGCCGGCGCGTAGCCACTGTTGCAGCCGCGCGCGCGAATAATCCGGGAAAAGCTCGGCCAGCGCCTGGTCCAGGCGCCTGCCGGCCAGTTCCGGAGGAATGTCCGCGTTGAGCAGTTGTGGTTTAGTCATGAGCGGTAGTCGGGGTATACTAGTGAAAATGGACAGTAGTCGAGCAGGCGTACTATGAAACAAGGTATCACACCAGGCATCATCAAACTATTCCTGGCCGGACTGTTGTTGCTGGCGGCGGGGTGTTCGCTGCTGCCCGAGCAGATAGACAAAACCAAGGACTGGACGGCCAACCGTCTCTACTCCGAGGCCAAGTCGGCGATGGACGACGGGGATTATGAAACCGCCATCAAATATTTTGAAAGCCTGCAAGCCCGTTACCCCTTCGGGCGTTATGCCCAGCAGGCGCAGCTTGAGCTCATCTACGTCTATTATAAGGATAGCGAACCCGCCTCGGCGGTCGCGGCGGCGGATCGTTTTATTAAACTTCATCCGCGCCACCCGTTTGTGGATTACGCCTACTACCTCAAAGGCCTTGCAAACTTCAACCAGTCCAAGGGCCTGTGGGAGCGCTATCTCCCGCAAGACCCGACCCAACGCGACCCCGGCGCCGCGCGCCAGTCGTTTCAGGATTTCGCCGAGTTGGCCAAGCGCTTCCCCGACAGCAAGTATACGCAAGACGCGACGCAGCGCATGGCCTACCTGCGCAACAACCTCGCCCAATATGAGGTGAACGTGGCCAAATACTATATGAAACGCGAGGCCTACGTCGCGGCGGTCAATCGCGCCAAGTACGTGGTGGAGAATTACCCACGCACACCCGCCGTGCCCGACGCCTTGGGCGTCATGGCCAAGGCTTACAAGATCATGGGAATTAATGATTTATCGGCCGATGCACTGCGGGTACTGGAGCTGAATCAGCCCAACCACCCTGACATCGCAGAGGTGAAGGGCCTGGTGGTGAAGTAGGCCGGTTTTTTTCTTACAGAAACACTATCCACCGCGGAGGACGCAGAGGAGTGCGATTAAAATAGTTACTCCTCCGCGCCCTCCGCGGTGAATGGTTTTTCCCGGGTTGCTAAATCGCGTCCCGATCTTGTTCGCCGGTGCGGATGCGTACCACGCGCTCGACGTTGGTGATGAAGATCTTGCCGTCGCCGATCTTGCCGGTGCGCGCCGCGTTGGTGATCGCCTCAATGGCGCGCTCCACCTGTTCAGCGGCGAGCACAACCTCCAGTTTCACCTTGGGGAGAAAATCCACCACATACTCGGCGCCGCGGTAGAGTTCAGTATGACCCTTCTGGCGGCCGAAGCCCTTGACCTCGGTTACGGTCATGCCGGTGATGCCCATCTCCGACAGCGCCTCGCGTACATCGTCTAGTTTGAAGGGTTTGATGATTGCTTCGAGTTTTTTCATATTGTCATCCTCAGTGCCAGTTTCTCTGCTGGGTATTCCTTATTATCCATACCCGATCCCTTACTGTCGTCCACCCCAGGTAATAGGATAGCGCCGATCGCGCCCAAAGGCACGCTGCGTGATACGCACCCCGGGCGCCGCCTGGCGCCGCTTATATTCGTTGCGGTCGACCATTTGGATCACCCGGCGCACTGTCTGCTCGTCGAAACCGGCGGCCACGATGTCCTCCGGGCGCTTGTCCTGCTCAACATACATCTCCAGGATGGGATCGAGTATAGGGTAGGGCGGCAAGGCGTCTTCGTCTTTCTGGTTGGGGGCGAGTTCGGCGCTGGGCGGACGTTCGAACACCCGGCGCGGAATCACAGGCCGGATACCGTTACGATACTCAGCGATGCGGTACACCAGCATCTTCGGCGTATCCTTGAGCGGCGCAAAGCCGCCCGCCATGTCGCCGTAAAGCGTCGCGTAACCGACCGCCATTTCGCTCTTGTTGCCGGTAGAGAGCACAATCCTGCGCTTTTTGTTGGCGATTGCCATCAGGATCACGCCGCGGCAGCGGGCCTGAATGTTCTCCTCCGTGACATCGGCGGGCAGGCCGGTAAACTCTTCCTTGAGGCTTTCCAAAAAGGCCTGAAAGGCAGGCTCGATGGAGATGACACTGTAGTGCACGCCCAGCGCCTGCGCGATACTGCCGGCATCCTCGATACTTATCTGCGCGGTGTAGCGCGACGGCATCATCACCGCCTCGACACGCTCAGCGCCGATCGCGTCCACCGCGAGGGCCAGGGTCACTGCCGAATCAATCCCGCCGGAAAGGCCGATCACCACTCCGCTGAAACCGTTTTTCTCGATGTAATCACGAACCCCCAGCACCAGCGCCCGATAGGCGCTTTGCGTCTCCGGTAAGGGCACGGCGCACTCAGCGGGTAGGAGGGTGACGGTTTTGTTAACCGCAATATCGAGCGGATAGAGCCCCTCTGTGAAGGCGGGCGCGCGCAGCACCACTGCACCGCTTACGTCCACGGCCAGCGATTCGCCGTCAAACACCAGCTCGTCTTGCCCCCCCACCAGGTTGACATAGACGATCGGCATGCCGCCCTCGCGGGCGCGTTGATTGAGGAGCTCTACGCGCGTGCCGCCCTTGCCCAATTGGAACGGCGAGGCATTGATGTTGACCAGTAGCCGCGCGCCGGCCTGCTTTGCCTGCTGCATCGGTTGCGGCAGCCAGATGTCTTCGCAGATGGTAATCGCAACGGGCACACCTTTGACATCGACCAGGCCGGGCTTATCGCCCGGTGTGAAATAACGCTTTTCGTCAAACACGCCGTAGTTGGGGAGTTCTTGCTTGTAATAACGCAGGACGATCTCGCCGTTACGGATCAAGGCCGCGGCGTTGTAGAGGCGGCCGGACTCTTCGTGCGGATAACCCACCAGGACATCAATGCCGCGGAGGCCGCGTTTTAATTCGGCAATACCTCTCAACACCGCCGCTTGCAGATCGGAGCGCAGCAGCAGATCCTCCGGCGGATAACCGGTGAGCGTCAGCTCGGGGAATGCCACCAGGTCGGCGTGCAAGACATCGCGTGCGCGTGCCGCGGCCGCGATGATTTTTTGCACGTTGCCCGCTATGTCGCCGACGCGGAAATTGAGCTGAGCCGCTACTATCCTGAGGGTAGTGCTCATCGCGTCGCAGAGTGTTGCGAAGGCTCCAGCAATTTCAACATTCCGCTGCCCATCTCCGCGGGCGAGCGCGTGACTGTAACGCCCGCCGCTTCCAGCGCGGCGAATTTGTGCGCGGCGGCCCCATGGCCCCCGGAGATGATCGCGCCGGCATGGCCCATGCGCTTGCCGGGCGGCGCGGTCTGTCCGGCAATGTAGGCGAGCACCGGTTTGCTCACCCGTGCCTTGATGTAGTCCGCCGCCCGTTCTTCATCGTCGCCGCCGATCTCGCCGACCAGAACAATCCCTTCGGTCTGCGGATCGCGCTCAAACAACTCCAGACAGTCAATAAAATTCATGCCGTGAATCGGGTCACCGCCGATGCCCACACAGGTGCTTTGCCCCAAACCGTTCTGCGTTGTCTGATGTACCGCCTCGTAGGTGAGCGTGCCGGAGCGCGACACAATGCCGATGCGTCCCGGCTGATGGATTGCCCCCGGCATGATGCCGATCTTGCATTGGCCGGGCGTGATGACGCCGGGGCAATTCGGGCCGATGAGCCGCGTATCATACGAGCCGAGCGCAGCCTTCACCCTGAGCATATCGAGCACCGGGATGCCCTCGGTGATGCACACGATGATTTTTATCCCAGCATCGGCCGCCTCCAGTATCGCATCGGCGGCAAACGGCGCGGGTACGTAAATCATGCTGGCATCCGCGCCGGTTTCCCGCACCGCCATGCGCACCGTGTTGAACACCGGCAGGTTCAAATGACGCTCGCCTCCCTTGCCCGGCGTCACGCCACCTACCATGTTCGTGCCGTAGGCGATGGCCTGCTCAGAATGAAACGTGCCCTGCTTACCGGTGAAGCCTTGGCAAATGAGTCTGGTATTTTTACCTATCAGAATGCTCATAAATACAGGGGGTAGGGGGTGGGGACTAGGGACGAGTAAAGGCAGGTATTCTTGCTACTTGGCACTTGCCACTGCCTTTATAGCCGCATCGGTCAAATCACTCGCGGCGATGATTTTTAGATTGCTGATGCGCAGCAACTCGCGCGCCCGTTCGGCGTTGTTGCCCTCCAGACGCACGATGACGGGAAGCGTGATGCCCACCTCCGAGACCGCCTTGATGATGCCCTCGGCAATCAGATCGCAGCGAACGATGCCGCCGAAGATGTTGACCAGTATCGCCTTTACCTTACCGTCGGAGAGGATGAGTTTGAATGCCTCGGCCACCTTGTCCGCCGTGGTACCGCCGCCGACATCGAGAAAATTCGCAGGCGCGCCGCCGTGCAGCTTGATTAAATCCATGGTCGCCATCGCGAGACCCGCGCCGTTCACCATGCAGGCGATGTCGCCGTCCAGGCTTATATAGTTGAGCCCGAATTGCCGCGCGCTGTTCTCGCGCGCGTCCTCTTGTGTCTCATCGCGCAGAACGCTGAGATCGGGGTGGCGATACAGCGCGTTGTCGTCGAGCGTGATCTTGGCGTCCAGCGCGAGCAAATCTCCCGCGCCGGTCACGATCAGCGGATTGATCTCGATGAGGCTTGCGTCTTTTTCCATGAACAGCCGGTATAGCGCGAGCGCGATTTTGGTAAATTGAGCAATCTGTTTATCGCCAAGCTCCAGTGCGAAGCCGATGTCACGGCATTGATAGGCCTGCAACCCGGCCACGGGGTGTATCTCCGCGCTGTGGATTTGCGCCGCATCGTTCGCGGCGAGTTGTTCGATATCCATCCCGCCCGTGCCGGAGGCGATAATGATCACCCGTTCCCGGCTGCGCTCCACGGTGAGGGCGAGATACAACTCGCGCGCGATGGCGCACGGCCGCTCGACCAGCACGGTGTGCACAGGCAGGCCCTGCGGCGGCGTTTGCACGGTCACCAGCCGCGAGCCGAGCAGCGCGGATGCGGAGCTCTCCACCTCGGCCAGGCTGTGCGCCCGCCGGACGCCGCCCGCCTTGCCGCGACCGCCGGCGTGCACCTGCGCTTTGAGGATCCAGCTCTCGCCGCCCAACCGACGGGCGACGGCGAGCGTCTCTTCGACCGAGGATGCGGGGGCGCCCTCGGTGATGGGTATCGCTGCAGCGGCGAGCAGTTGCTTGGCCTGATATTCGTGCAGGTTCATCTTGAATAGTGAATAGAGGGGAAAACCGTTATTGTGGAGTAAATGGCGGATTTACGCAAAAATGGCTATGCTAGTGCCGTATGAGCAACCTGCTACGTTTGATTGCGCTGGGGCTGCTGATCTGGATAGCCTTTGTGCTGCTGCGCAATTACCTGCGCGCCTGGAACGCGCCGCGGGTCAAGCGCCCTCCGCGCATCGGTAACATGGTGCGCTGCGCGCACTGCGGCCTGCATGTGCTGGAGGGTGAGGCAGTCAGGCAGGGCGACGTCTATTTTTGTTCTGTCGAACACCGCGACAAATTGTCGAGTCACTGAGGTTTTCCGGGACTATGCTGGATTTTCTCGACAAAGATCTCGATAGCGCCGTATCCAATAAGCCGGCGCTGACCTGGAAACCGCTGGCGCTGTTTGTCCTGTATCGTCTGACCCTCTCCTGCCTGATTTTGATTCTGTTGTGGATTGAGCATACGCCCACGCCGCTGGGTGAAACGGATCCGCAGGCCTTTTTTTGGTTGAGTGTAAGTTATCTGCTGTTCAGCAGTGTCATGGTATTGGTGTGGGCTCTGCGCTGGCCGCCGTTTCGCATTCAGCTTTATGGGCAGGTGCTGATAGACATCGCCCTGATTACATGGATGATGCACGTGAGCGGCGGCGTCAATAGTGGGCTTGGCGTGCTGCTGGTGGTCGCCGTCGCCGGCGGCAGTATTCTCAGCGGCGGGCGCACCGCCATCGTATTTGCCGCCGTCGCCAGCCTCGCCACACTCATCGAGCAGGGCGCCGCGCAGTTGCAGGGTTCTCCCAGTCAGGGCAGTTACACACAGGCCGGCCTGCTCGGTCTCGCCTATTTCGCTACCGCAGTGCTGGGCCGGATTCTCGCCAAGCGCAGCCGTGAAAGCGAAGCGCTGGCGACACAGCGCGGCGCCGACCTCGCCACCATGGCGCAACTCTCCGACTACGTGATCCAGCGCATGCAGACCGGCATCTTGGTGCTGGATGCGGCGGACCGGGTGCAGCTTATCAACGAGTCGGCCAGGGGGCTGTTGGGGTTAGCGCCCGGCGAGGCCACGTCCACGATTGATGATCTCAACTCTAAGCTTGCCCGCCTCTTGCGCGGCTGGCGCCGCACGCCGAAGGAGGAACCTGCCGCCTTTCAGCCCAGTAAAGACGCGCCGGACGTAGTGCCGCGTTTCGCCCGCTTGGGTGGCGAAAAGAGCGGCGGTACCTTGGTCTTTCTTGAGGATACATCGAACATCAACCAGCAGGCGCAACACCTGAAGCTCGCCTCTCTGGGCAGACTCACCGCGAGCATCGCCCATGAGATCCGCAATCCATTAGGGGCGATCAGCCACGCCAACCAGTTGCTGGCGGAGTCGCCTCATCTGGACAGGGAGGATCAGCGGTTCATCGAGATCATCCGCGAACAGTCACAACGCATGAATAACATCGTTGAAAATATCCTCTCGTTGAGCCGCCGCGACCGCTCCCAGCTTAGCAATTTCCCGTTAGGCCCCTGGCTCGATGAATTCATCGCGGAATTCAGCCGCAGTTACAATATTGAAACCGGCGAGATCGTACATGTGGCTTATGTGCAGGAGATCACCGTGCGCATGGACCCCGGTCAGCTTCATCAAGTGATGTGGAATTTGTGTCAAAACGGTTTGCGTTATTCGCCGCCCCAGGCGCACCCCAAACTGAAACTCCAGCCGAGCGTTTTCCTCGGCACGCAAACGCCCTATCTCGATGTGATTGATTCCGGGCCGGGTGTGGACCCGCACGTGGTGGATCACATCTTCGAGCCGTTCTTTACCACCCAGCAGGAAGGCACTGGGCTCGGCCTGTACCTCTCGCGCGAACTGTGCGAGAGCAACCAGGCGCACCTAAATTACTTTGCACAACCCGGCGGCGGCAGTTGTTTCCGCATCACTTTCGCCGATCCGCGGCGCAGGCAGGTCGCGTAACATGGTGCAACACTTGGTCTTGGTGGTGGACGACGAACCCGATATCCGCGAGTTGCTGGAGCTTACCCTGCAACGCATGAACATCGCCACCCAGAGCGCCGAGAATCTCGCCCAGGCGCGCAGTCTGCTGTCCAAGCAGCGTTTTGATTTGTGCCTCACCGACATGCGGTTGCCGGACGGCAACGGCATTGAGCTGGTGGAGTTCATACAGAAAAACGCCCCTGAGACGCCGGTGGCGATGATCACCGCGCACGGCGATATGGAATCGGCGATTCAGGCATTGAAGGCTGGTGCGTTTGATTTCGTCTCCAAGCCGGTGGACTTATCCGTGTTGCGCAACCTGGTGGGTAGCGCGATGAAATTGTCGGAGAAACGGCCGGCGACAGGCGCACGCTCGACCATTCAATTATTGGGCGACTCCCCCCCAATGCAGACAATCCGCGCTACCATCGCAAAATTGGCGCGCAGCCAGGCGCCCGTGTACATCAGCGGCGAATCGGGTACCGGTAAGGAACTCGTCGCGCGCCTCATCCATGAAAAAGGCCCGCGCGCCGATCTGCCTTTTATGCCGGTCAATTGCGGCGCCATCCCCACGGAGTTAATGGAGAGCGAATTCTTCGGCCACAAGAAGGGCAGCTTTACCGGCGCGAGCGCGGACAAGGTCGGCCTGTTTCAAGCCGCCAACGGCGGCAGTCTGTTCCTGGACGAGGTGGCCGAGCTGCCCTTGCATATGCAAGTCAAATTGCTGCGCGCCATCCAGGAAAAGGCAGTGCGGCCGGTCGGCGTGGAAAAGGAAACTCCGGTGGATGTGCGCATACTCAGCGCCACCCACAAAGACCTCGCCGGTCTGGTGAAAAAGGGCGAGTTCCGCCAAGACCTGTACTACCGCATCAATGTGATCGAACTGCGCGTGCCCAGTCTACGCGAGCGCCCGCAAGATATTCCGCTGCTTGCCGACTATAATCTTGACCGTCTGGCGCGCAGCTCTGGCATGTCCAAACCCACACTCACCAAGGACGCGCTGGACGCTCTGCTCGAGTATTCATTCCCGGGCAACGTGCGTGAGCTGGAAAATATTCTGGAGCGCGCCATGACCCTGTGCGAGGGTAACACCATAGATGTAGATGACCTGCGCTTGCCGGATTACACTCTGCCACCCGACAAAGAAAAACTGCCCCTGGAGCCCTACCTCGACACCATCGAAAAAGAAACCATCATGAAGGCCCTGGAGCAGACCCGCTACAACAAAACCGCCGCCGCTAAACTGCTCGGCATCACCTTCCGCGCTTTGCGCTATCGCTTGAAGAAGTTAGGTCTGGATTAATCCAAAAAAAGCCCTTTAACCGCAGAGGACGCAGAGAATACGGAGGAGAAACAAGTTCTTGGCTCGTTGCGCCGCGTTACCCGCGGGGTGGGCGGGCTTGTGAAGCTAACCGCTTGAATCCCCGTGCGTTCTCTGCGCCCTCAGCGGTGAAACGCCGTTTTTAGGTTAATTGCCTTCCTCAACGAGGTTTCCGCTTGACCCTTTTCGATTTTGACTTTTTTTCAGCGGTTTTCGAGAGGCTGTGCAGCAGCGTTAGCAGGCTGGCCGCGGCCTGGTCAGACAGCTTGCCGGAGGCCGCTATTTTAACCAGCCTATCAATCAGCCTGCGTGCAGCGGGCGAGGCATGGGCATAGCGTTGATCCAGTAGTTGTAATTGCTTCGCTGGTACGGCGCCGTAAGGGCCATGATCTTCCCGAACCTGGTGCGCGGGCCGACCTTCCGCCTCCTTGAATAATTCCCACATGCGCATGCCGAAGGTGTCCGCGATGGCCGTCAACAATTGGTCGCTGTAGCCCTGCATGCCGCGCTCCAGTCTCGATATGTTGGCCGGGTCAGTGCCTGCGGCATAGGCTATATCGGCTAACGTCAGTCCACGGGCCAGTCTCAGCCGCCGTAAGGTGGAACCCAGCTCGGTGCGTGTAATGTTCATAATTGAAATGTGCCAATAATGCGCGGCCCATGCAAAGCGCCACACGCAATTAGATATTGATAATAGTTGTGTATAGCGCAATAATGGCTCATTATGAGGGTGCTGCATCAAGGTCACGCTGTGTAGCCGGGTGTCAACAGGCCGTGCGGCGGTGGGGACTTATAAAAAATATGTGCTTCCAGCTTTGGGCGCGTTACTGCTAGTGATGGGGCCTGCCAGCGCAGAACCGGTGTCTCTCGCGGTCATCATTCCCGGGACATCGGCGCCTTACGGCGAGGTATTTTCAGAAATCGTGAAAGGGATCGAGAGGCGAGCGGGTGGCCGCCTGACACGTGTTAATCTCAAACACACTACTGAATTGTACGCCTTAAAGAAGCGATTGCAGGAGCAGCATGTTGACGCCGTCATCGCGCTGGGCTGGCGCGGTGTGGAGGCGGCGGAAAAATTGGATGGCGTTTTGCCGGTCATCGCCGGGGCGGCGATATTGAATCCCGCTACACTCCGCCCCGGCGTGTCCGGCATTACCTTGCGCACCGATCCTGATGTGGCCTTGTCGCGGCTGGAGGCGTTTTTACCGGAGATTCAGCGCGTGCACAGGGTATTTTCCGAGGGGAGTTATTCCTGCCTCGCTGAGCAGGCCCGCGAGGCTGCCGGGCTGCTAGGGTTGGAACTGTTCGATTACCCGGTGGCCGTACCGGCCATGAGCGCCCGCATGCAAGCCTATCGGGAGTTGCTGGCGAAAAAGCTCGATCAGCATGATGCAATTTGGCTGTGCGATGACGTGTTCGATGTGCAGGGGGAGGTGATTCTTGACTTCTTGCTGGAGTTTGCCTGGAAAAATAAGATAGTGTTGTTCTCCGAAAATCCTGCGCACGCCAAAAGAGGTGTCCTGTTTGCATTTCTTCCCGACTATGCGCGCCTGGGCGAGCATCTCGCCGACATGGCGCTGGAGCGCCTGCAACAACCTGATAAAAGCCCGGCCGTTGTCCCGTTAAGCGATGTCTCTCTGCTCATCAATGTACGCACCGCCGAGCATCTCGGCATCTCGGTAGCGCGCCGCTCACGGCACGGTCACCTGACCATCATGCCGGACGGCTTGGTGCTGGACTGACTCAATTCCAGGTACTTCAGGGCGCCTCTAAATATAGTGGATTTTGTCTTTAGGCAAGGCGGAATTCTGCGAGGAAGCGGAGTGTACACGGCAGTACATGAGCATTCCGAGCAGAATTCCAACGCCGCATAAAGGCAAAAGACGCATTTTTAGAGGTGCCCTTCAGATCCAGCGCTTACGGCGGAAATAGACCAGCATGGCGATCACAATCACCAGCAGCACACCCCAGACCATCAGATAGCCGAAGCGCCAGCCCAGTTCCGGCATGTTCCAGGGGCTGCTGCGATCGAAGTTCATGCCGTACAGTCCGACCACAAAGTTGAGCGGCATGAACACTGTTGCGATCACAGTCAACACGCGCATCACATCGGTGAGGCGGTTGGTGGTGTTGGAGATGTGCACATCGAGCAGGCTGGCGGCCATTTCCCTGTAGTTTTCCACTACATCCATGGCCTGCACCGCGTGATCCGATGAGTCGCGCAGGTAGACCTTCACCTCGTCACTTACCAGTCCCTCTTCCTCATGGATAAGACGGCTGAGCGCCTCGCGCTGCGGCCACAACACACGGCGCAGCCGCAATAACTGGCGCCGCAAGCGGTAAAGGGTGTTCATGATGCGCGGCGACGGACGCCCGACGATATCCTGTTCCAACGCGTCGAGCCGTTCGCCAAAATCTTCCAGCACCGGGAAGGCGGCATCCACAATGATATCAATGATGGCGTACGCCAGATAATCGGCATCGCGCTCACGCAGCCGTCCGCGCGAGCTGAGGATACGTGCGCGCAACGGCTCCAGCAGATCGGGGCCGAGAGGCTGGAGGCTGAGTACGAAATCCTTGCCGACAAACAGCGCTACCTGCGTCGTCTGTATTTCATTTTTTAGAAAGGCCAGGTGCTGCAGAACGACAAACATCATCGCATCGTAATTCTCCGCCTTGGGACGCTGACCCAGGTGCGTCACATCCTCCATGGCCAGGGGATGTAATTTGAATAAATCCTGCAAGCCTTGTAGTATCTTGAGATCGCCCAAACCCACCACGTGCACCCAGGTGACGGCGCTGGACGGGTATCTATCGGCAAGCTGCTGCTGCAGGTGGGTAAGATCGGCTATCTCCACGGTATTGACCTGCTCACCGCGGTATTCAAGCAGATGAATTTTGGCTTGTCCTGCTTCACCCTTGGGAGCCGTCAGCGCACCCGGCGCGGTGCCGGGAGGGGCGTAGTCCTTGATAAGTTCTCTCATGGATGAACACCCATTGGCGTTGTTACGGATTGAGTTTCTCTTTGAGTAAATCGTTGACCTGCGCCGGGTTGGCCTTGCCCTGGCTCGCCTTCATAACCTGGCCCACAAAAAACGCGAACAGTTTTTCCTGGCCGCTGCGATACTGGGCGAGCTGCTCTGGAAACTGCGCCATCACTGCTTCGATCACCTTTTCAATCGCGCTCGTGTCGGTGACCTGTTTGAGCCCTTTCTTTTCGATAATGGCATCGGCGTCACCTTCTTTGTTCCACATGGCCTCGAAGACTTGCTTGGCGATCTTGCCCGAGATCGTGTTGTCAGTGATGCGCCGCAACATGCCGCCGAGTTGTTCCGGACTAATCGGGCTGGCCGTGATGTCGAGATTGTCTTTATTCAACGCCCCCAGCAGTTCGCCCATCACCCAGTTGGAGCAAAGTTTCGCTTCCCCACCGCCGGCGCGCACGACGGCTTCGTAATAACCGGCCACCTCGCGGCTTGCGGTGAGCACGCCCGCCTCGTAGGCCGACAAGCCATGCTCGTTGATAAAGCGCTGCTTCTTCTCATCCGGCAGTTCGGGTAAAGATTTTCTGACCTGTTCGATAAAGGCACTCTCGATTTCCAGCGGCAGCAAATCAGGATCGGGGAAATAGCGGTAGTCGTTCGCCTCTTCCTTGGAACGCATCGAGCGTGTTTCGTCCTTGTCCGCGTCATACAGGCGCGTTTCCTGCACGACCGTGCCACCACTCTCCAGCAATTCGATCTGGCGATCAACTTCGAAGTTGATCGCCTTCTCGACAAAGCGAAAGGAATTGATGTTTTTCAACTCTGCGCGCGTGCCGAATTTCTCCCGACCCTTGGGCCGCACCGAGACATTGGCGTCGCAACGGAACGAACCTTCCTGCATGTTGCCGTCGCAGATCTCGAGATAGCGTACCAGCGAATGGATCTTTTTCATGTAAGCGACCGCCTCTTTGGCGGAGCGCATATCGGGTTCAGAGACGATCTCCAACAACGGCGTACCGGCGCGATTGAGATCTATCCCCGTCATGCCGTGGAAGTCTTCGTGCAGCGATTTGCCGGCGTCTTCTTCGAGATGCGCGCGGGTAATACCGATGGTCTTCGCAGCGCCGTCTTCGAGCTCTATTTCGATATGACCGCCCGCAACGACGGGCAGTTCGTATTGGCTGATCTGGTAGCCTTTTGGGAGATCCGGGTAGAAATAATTTTTACGCGCAAAGATCGAGCGCGGCGCAATCCTGGCGCCGACGGCGAGACCAAACTTCACCGCCATGCGCACGGCTTCTGCGTTCAACACCGGTAGCACGCCCGGCAGACCGAGATCCACTGCACAGGCCTGCGTGTTGGGCGACGCTCCATAGGCGATCGGCGCGCCGGAAAAGATTTTGCTTTTCGTGGCGAGCTGGGCGTGTATTTCAAGCCCAATGACGGTTTCCCATTCCATATTTACATCCTCAACACTACAGTCTAAAACTCAACGCAGAGACGCCATGACTCAAAGAATTATTATGATTCAAACACCAACGCTGTTCGTTGGAATTCGGCTCCGCTCAACCCAGTCACAATTTAAGCTATTTTTAATCATTATTTATCTTTGCGTCTTTGCGTCTTGGCGTTGGGTTGTTTTATTCAAATCCCTTAGGCATACGTTGGTGCCAATCCGTAACCTGCTGATACTGATGTGCCACATTCAACAACCGCGCCTCGTCGAAATAATTGCCGACGATCTGTAAGCCCACCGGACGCTTGCCCACAAAACCCGCAGGGATCGAAGCGGCGGGCAGCCCGGCGAGGTTGGCGGCGATGGTGTAGATATCGGACAGATACATGGTCACCGGGTCGTCGGTCTTCTCGCCGAGATTGAAGGCCGGCGTGGGAGAGGTCGGTCCCATGACGACGTCCACTTCGGTAAAGGCCTTTTTGAAGTCGTCGCTGATGAGGCGGCGCAGTCGTTGCGCCTTGAGATAATAAGCGTCGTAGTATCCGGCGGACAATACATAGGTGCCGATCATGATGCGGCGCTGGACCTCGGCGCCGAACCCTTCGCCACGCGAGCGTTTGTACAAATCCTCGAGATCCCTGGGGTCTTTGCAGCGGTGGCCGAAGCGTACGCCGTCAAAGCGTGACAGATTAGACGAACATTCCGCGGGGGCAATCACGTAATAGGTCGGCACGGCGAGATGGGTGTTGGGCAGGCTGATCTCTTTGACGGTCGCACCGAGTTTTTCATATTCCCTGATCGCCGCGTCAATGGCCGCGGCGACGTTTGCGTCGAGACCTTCGGCAAAATATTCTTTGGGTAGGCCGATACGCAAACCTTTGATGGATTCATTGAGAGCCGCCGAGTAGTCGGGCACGGGACGATCTACGCTGGTGGAGTCACGCGGGTCAAAGCCCGCCATCACTTGCAGCAGCAGGGCGCAGTCCTCCGCACTGCGTGCCATCGGGCCGCCCTGATCCAAGCTGGAGGCGAACGCGATCATACCGTAACGCGACACTCTGCCGTACGTCGGCTTCAAGCCAGTGAGGTTGCACAGCGCCGCCGGTTGGCGGATGGAGCCGCCGGTGTCGGTGCCTGTCGCGGCGGGAGCAAGACGTGCGGCCACGGCCGCGGCGGAACCGCCCGAAGATCCGCCGGGCACGGCGGCGAGGTCCCACGGATTTTTCACTGGTCCGTAAAAACTGGTCTCGTTGGACGAGCCCATGGCAAACTCGTCCATATTGGTTTTGCCCAGCATCACCACGCCCGCCGCATCAAAACGCTCGACCGTGGTTGCGTCATAAGGCGCGATGAAGTTGTCCAGCATGCGCGAGCCGCAACTGGTCTTCACGCCCTTGGTGCAGAAAATATCTTTCTGCGCAATGGGAATGCCGGTGAGTGCGTCGCCTGCGCCCTTGGCGAGACGCGCATCGGCGGCGTGCGCCTGCGCCAGCGCGCGTTCGGCGGTAACCGTGATATAGGCGTTGAGGGCCGGGCTGTGCCGCTCGATACGCTGTAGATAGGCGCGCGTCAGTTCGACGCTGGAAAACTCGCGCCGTTTAAGCGCGCGGGATAATTCGGCAAGGGTCTTTGTGTGCATTGTAATCCTTACGTCTCACGCCAAGACGCTAAGACGCCAAGGTGTTTATTTTCTTAGCGATCTTTGTGTCTTGGCGTGAATCTTATTCTATGACCTTCGGCACCAGATACAGCCCGGCATCTACCGCCGGCGCAATCGCCTGAAACGCCTCGCGCTGGTTGGTCTCGGTGATTTCGTCTGGGCGCAGGCGCGCAGGCATGTCCAGCGGGTGAGCCATGGGCGTGACGTGCGCGCTATCCACGCTGTTCATCTGCTCAACCAACCCGATGATATTCGAGAGATTGCGCGCGTAGCCGAGGATGTCTTGCGGGCTGATGGCGAGCCGCGCCAGGTGGGCGATCTTCTCTATGTCGGAGGCGGCTAAGGTCACGAATCTACTCCAGGCTATTGTCAAGTGTTCAAGGCGTGAAACCTTATCACACTTTAGCAGCTTGCCCAAATCCCCCCGCGTTGATACAGTGACGTTATATTTTCTATATAAAGGACTATCGGCTGATGTTTGGACGTTTTCGAGGTTTTTTCTCCAATGACCTCTCTATAGACTTGGGCACCGCCAATACCCTGATCTATGTGCGCGGTCAAGGTATTGTACTTAATGAGCCTTCGGTGGTGGCGATCCGCCTGGAGCGCGGCCCGCAGGGGCCGAAAACCGTTCTCGCCGTAGGCCTAGAGGCCAAACGTATGCTGGGCCGCACGCCCGGTAGTATCAACGCCATCCGCCCCCTCAAAGACGGCGTGATCGCCGACTTCACCGTGACCGAGAAGATGTTGCAGCACTTTATCCATAAGATACATAAAAACAAGTTCTTACGTCCGAGTCCGCGAGTACTGGTGAGCGTCCCGTGCGGTTCCACCCAGGTGGAGCGGCGTGCGATCAAGGAAGCCGCTGCCGGGGCCGGGGCCCGCGAGGTCTATTTGATCGAAGAGCCCATGGCGGCGGCCATAGGCGCGGGCCTGCCGATCGGCGAGGCGCGCGGCTCGATGGTGCTGGACATCGGCGGCGGCACTTCCGAGGTGGCCATCATCTCCCTCAACGGCGTGGTGTATTCGGCCTCGGTGCGCATCGGCGGAGACCGCTTTGATGAAGCCATCATCAATTATGTACGCCGCAATTACGGCAGCTTGATCGGCGAGCAGACCGCAGAGGACATCAAACACAAGATCGGCGCAGCCTTCCCCGGCAACGAGGTGCGTGAGATCGAGGTGTGGGGCCGCAATCAGGCCGAGGGCGTGCCGCGCAGTTTCACCTTGAACAGCAACGAGATCCTCGAGGCTCTGCAGGAACCGCTGTCCGGTATCGTCAGCGCCGTACGCACCGCGTTGGAGCAGACCCCGCCGGAACTGGGCGCCGACGTCGCGGAGCGAGGTATGGTGCTCACCGGCGGCGGGGCCTTATTGCGGGATCTGGACAAACTGCTCATGGAGGAGACCGGCCTGCCTGTGATCATTGCCGAGGATCCGCTGACCTGCGTGGCGCGCGGCGGCGGGATGGCCCTGGAGATGATCAATGAGCTTGGCCGCGAGGTGTTGCTGAACGATTGATGGATACCCGACCTGCGGCGCGAAATCCTATTGATTAGGCCAAGCGCAACTAAGGAACCTCTGGTTAAGTCAGAGGTTCCTGCGGTGCAGGGACGCACCGCCATTTTACAAACACGGAAGTGTTTGTAAAATGAAGAAAAGCAAAAACCACGTTTTTGCTTTTCGCGCTCTGAGAAGTCCCGGATGGACTTATTCAGAGCTTCCCTAACGGGCTAGACTAGGCGATGAACTCTCCTTTCCCTCAGCGTCACATGAAGCCCCTGTTTGTTTACGGTCCGGCAACCAGTCTGCGGCTGGTCATTTTGTGCGTCGCCTCACTCATCCTGATGACCGTAGACCATCGCCTGCACCTGTTGGGCGAGGTGCGGGCAGGCCTCTCCCTGGCTGTCTATCCGCTGCACTATATGGTTGATCTTGCGGCCAGGGTGAGTCACTGGACCGGCGAAAGCCTGTCCAGCCGCAATACGCTGCTGGATCAAAACACCGGACTGCGCGAGCAGAATCTATTGCTCAAGGGCCAGTTGCAAAAATTCGCCGCTCTGGAGACCGAAAACAAGCGGCTGAGGGATCTCTTGCAGTCTTCATTGCAAATCCACGAACGCTTGCTGGTGGCCGAGCTGTTGCAGGTGGACATGGATCCATTCCGGCATCAGATTCTGCTCAACAAAGGTTCGCGTGATGGGGTCAAGACCGGCCAGCCGTTGCTGGACGCCGATGGTGTGATGGGCCAAGTGCTGCATGTCGGACCTCTCACCAGCACCGCGGTGCTCATCACCGATCCCAGTCACGCGCTGCCGGTGCAGATCAATCGCAACGGCCTGCGCGCCCTCGCGGTCGGAACCGGTTCGTTCAATCGCCTCGATATTCCCTACATATCCAAGAATGCCGACGTGCTGGTGGGTGACCTGCTGGTCACCTCCGGTTTGGGCGGGCGCTTTCCACCTTCTTATCCCGTCGCCACCATCGTCGCGGTGGAAAACCAGCCCGGCCTCTCGTTCGCGCGCGTCAGCGCCGTGCCTGCCGCCCATATCGAACGCAGCCGCGAGGTGTTGCTGGTCGTCACGGAACCCGCGCCGCCCAAGGTAACAGCCGCTCCGCCGCCCGCGGTGTCTACGGCGCCGTCGGTACCCGCAACGCCTGCGGCCGCCGCACCACGCGGGGCCACGGCGCCACCTGCGCCCGCCGCGCCGGTAACGCAGCCTCCACCCGTTGCTCCGGAGATTTCTCCGCTTCCCGAAACCGAGGGACCGATCGAGTGAGTGCGCGCTACGCCGGCGGTTGGGTGATTACGTTGAGCCTGGTGAGCGCGTTGCTGCTCACCCTGTTCCCCATGCCTGCGGCCGCCCAGGTGTACCGGCCGGAATGGGTGGCGCTGGTAGTGATTTACTGGTGTCTGGCTGTGCCCGAGCGGGTGGGGGTCGGCGTCGCCTGGGTGATGGGGATATTGCTCGACGTAATAAGCGGCAGCTTGCTGGGACAACACGCCCTGGCCCTGGCGGTGGTGGCTTACATCGCCCTCAAGCTGCACCGTCAGGCGCGTCTGTTTCCGTTGTGGCAGCAGGCGTTCATGGTCATGCTGCTTATCATCATGGAGCAGATGCTGAATCTCTGGGTGCAGGGGATCATCGGCCAGGCGCCGCGCAGTTGGAAATACTGGCTCCCCGCGCTCACCAGCATGTTGCTATGGCCGTGGGTGTTTTTCCTGCTGCGTGATCTGCGCCGCCGCTATGTCGCAAGTGAATGATAGACAGCCGCGTAGCTCCCGAAAACTCGATCCGCGATCGTATCCACGAGGCCCGGCTGTTCAACCGGCGGGTGATTGTCGTGGTCGCGGCCGTGCTTTCCTTGATGGCGCTGGTCATAGTACGGCTGTTCTATCTACAAATCGTCTACCACGAACACTACACCACACTCTCGCAAAATAACCGTATCACCCTCGCGGCGCTGCCGCCCGGCCGCGGTTTGATCTACGACCGTAACGGGGTGGTGCTGGCCCAGAACCTACCGGCCTACAGCCTGGAGATCGTCCCCGAACAGGTCCCCGATCTGGACGCGACCCTGGTTGCCCTGCAGGAAATCGTTGCCCTTACGGATGCCGACATCAAGCGCTTCCGCAAGGCGCTAGCGCAAAAACGCAGCGCCAAAGGTGTGCCGCTGCGTTTTCGTCTGAGCGAGGAGGAGGTCGCGCGCTTCGCGGTCAACCGTCCGCGTTTCCCTGGTGTGGACGTGGCGGCCGGTCTCTCCCGCCATTATCCCTTGGGGGCATTGGGTGTGCACGCGATCGGTTATGTAGGCCGGATCAGCGAAGACGAGCTTGATAATTTGGACACCTCTAATTACAGCGGCACTACCCACATCGGCAAGACCGGCGTGGAAAAATCGTACGAAGAAATTCTCCACGGCCGGGTGGGATTCGAGCAGGTAGAAATCAACGCCCAGGGCCGCAGGCTCAGGGTCTTAGAGAGTACGCCGCCCCAAGCCGGGCAAAACCTCCACCTTAATATGGACATCCGCCTGCAGGCCGTCGCCGAGCAGGCGCTGGGACAGAATCGCGGCGCGGTGGTGGCGCTCGATCCGCGCGACGGGTCGGTGCTGGCGCTCGCCAGCATGCCGGGCTATGACCCTAACCCGTTCGTCAACGGCATAGACAGCAAGAGCTACGATGCCCTGCACAATTCACCCGATCAACCCTTGTACAACCGCGCGCTGCGTGGCGCTTACCCTCCCGGCTCCACGATCAAACCCTTTGTCGGCCTCGGCGGGCTGGAGATGAAAGTGATCACCCTTGATCAAAATGTTTTTTGCTCCGGCTTTTATACCCTCAAGGGACAAGCGCACCACTATCGTGACTGGAAACACGGCGGTCATGGCTCAGTCAGCCTCGACAAGGCCATCGTCGAGTCCTGTGATGTGTATTTCTATACCTTGGCGCATGCCCTCGGCATAGATCGGCTGCACGATTTTTTGACCCGCTTCGGCTTCGGCGTCAAGACCGGCATAGACCTCACAGGGGAACTGGAGGCCCTCATACCATCGCCGGAATGGAAACGCCGCGTCCATAACCAGCCCTGGTATCCGGGCGAGACGCTGATCGCCGGGATTGGCCAGGGCTACACCCTGGTGACGCCCCTGCAGCTGGCGGTGGCCACCGCCAGCCTCGCCAATCGCGGCAAGCGCTGGCCGCCCGCGCTGGTCAAGGCGGTCGAGGACTCTCTCAGCCACGCTCTGACCCCTTCGGCCGGCGAACCTCTGGAGCAAGTCCCCATCGTAAACCCCGCGCACTGGCAGAGCGTGATTGACGCCATGGTGCGGGTGGTGCACAGCGAGCACGGTACGGCACGCAGAATTGGCTTGGGCGCGCAGTACACCATCGCCGGCAAGACCGGCACGGCGCAGGTATTCGGCGTCAAACAGGATGAAAAATATGTGCAGGCGAATGTCGCCGAGCGGCTCCGCGATCACGCCCTGTTTATCGCCTTCGCCCCCGCTGACGATCCGCGCATCGCCGTCGCCGTGATCGTCGAGAACGGTAGCCACGGCTCCACCGCCGCCGCACCGGTGGCGCGCCAGGTGATGGACCGGTATTTTCTCGATAATCCGTTATGAGGTAGAGGTTAGGGTCCAGGGGTCAGGGGTGAGATTACCCAATGCCTCCTCAATCCTGAGTCGCAAGACCGATCGCCCGCCAGGCGACATCGGTCAGATGGCGTATCTGTTCCGGCGTAATCACATACGGCGGCATGAAGTAAATCACGTCGCCGAGCGGTCGTAGCAGCACGCCTTGTTCCAGGGCGTTGCGATACACGGCCAAACCGCGCCGCTCCTGCCACGGGTAAGGGATGCGTGCGGCCTTGTCTTTGACCATTTCGATGGCGAGGATCATCCCGCGCTGCCGGACTTCCGCGACGTGCGGGTGATCTTCGAAACGCACTGTCGCGTCAGCCATATGCTGGGCCAGCGTGCGATTGTTCTCCAGCACCTTATCCTGTTCGAAAATATCCAGCGTCGCCAACGCCGCGCGGCAGGCGAGTGGATTACCGGTGTAGCTGTGCGAGTGGAGGAAGGCCTTGCGCATGGTGTAGTCATCGTAAAAGGCCTGATAAATCCCGTCCGTCGTGAGCACGGCGGAGAGCGGCAGGTAGCCGCCCGTCAAACCCTTGCCCAGACATAAAAAGTCCGGCGTAATCGCCGCATGGTCACACGCAAACATCTTTCCTGTGCGGCCGAAACCCACGGCGATCTCGTCTGCAATGAGATGCACGCCGTAGCGATTACAAGCCTCGCGCAACAACGTTAAATACACCGGATCATACATACGCATCCCGCCCGCGCACTGCACCAAGGGCTCGACGATCACCGCGCACGTTTCATGCGCGTGCTTCTCTAAAGCCTGTTCCATGTGCGTGAACAGGCGCGTTGAATAAGCGGCGCAGGACTCGCCTGCCTCACGGTAAAAACAGTCCGGCGAGGGCACGCTGATGGTCTGCATCAACAGTGGCGCATAGATCTCTTTATAAAGCGCGACATTGCCGGCCGCCAGCGCGCCCAAGGTTTCCCCGTGATAGCTGTTGGTCAGCGTAATGAATTTGGTTTTATTTGTCCGGCCTGTATTACGCCAATAGTGGTAGCTCATCTTGAGCGCAATCTCCACCGCAGCCGAGCCGCTGTCGGCATAGAAGCAGCGCGCTAACCCCTGGGGTGCAAGCGCCAGCAAACGCTCGGAAAGTTGAATGACGGGTTCGTGAGTGAAACCGGCGAGCAGCACGTGTTCTAACTGATCCAATTGGTCTCGCAGCGCCGCGTTGATGCGCGGGTTGCAGTGGCCGAACAGATTCACCCACCAGGAACTGATGGCGTCGAGGTAACGCTTGCCATCAAAATCTTCCAGCCATACGCCTTGCGCGCGTTTGATGGGGATGAGCGGGAGCTGCTCGTGATCCTTCATCTGCGTGCAGGGGTGCCACAGCGCGGAGAGGTCGCGGCGCGTGAGGTCTTCGTTAGTCATGGAAGACGTTACGAAACCGGATTGGAAATAGGCAGTCCGAGGTTCTTCCAGATGGCAACGGTGGGCGCAGCCTGGTTCATGGTGTAGAAGTGCAGGCCCGGTGCGCCCGCGTCGAGCAGTGCGCGGCATAATTCGCTCACGACGTCGAGGCCGAAGGCGCGCAGCGATGCGGCGTCGTCGCCAAAGGCTTCGAGGCGTTTGCGCAGCCAGCGCGGAATTTCCGCGCCGCATCGGTCGGAGAAGCGGGCGAGCTGAACGTAGTGGGTAATCGGCATGATGCCGGGCACGATGGGCAGTGTGATGTCCATCTTTTCGCAACTCTCCACAAAGCGGTAATAGGCATCTGAGTTGTAAAAATACTGCGTCATGGCGCTGTTTGCGCCCGCCTCCACCTTGCGCAGGAAGCTTTGTAAATCATGAGCGGCGTCGCGCGCCTCGGGGTGAAACTCCGGATAGGCGGCCACCTCGATGTGGAAATGATCGCCCGTTTCGGTGCGGATAAACTCCACCAGGTCGCGCGCATAAGGCAGCTCGCCGGGCTTGCTTGCGCCGGCGGGGAGATCGCCACGCAGCGCCACGATGTGGCGGATGCCGTGCTGTTTATAGGCGCCCAGTAATTCACGCAGGTCTGCGCGTGAAGAAGCAATACAGGAGAGGTGAGGCGCGGCTTGCAATCCCGCCTTTTGTATCTCAACGACAGTTTCAAGAGTGCGGTCGCGCGTGCTGCCACCCGCGCCGAAGGTCACCGAGAAAAAGCGCGGATTGAGCTTGGCGAGTTCCGCGCGCGCTTCACGCAACTTGACAGCGGCGTCTTGGTTTTTGGGTGGGAAGAATTCGAAGCTGAAGACCCGTTCGTGTTGTTTTTGGGATTGCATATATTGAAACTTCATAAAAATGTAGGGCGGGTTAGCGCAGCGTAACCCGCCAACATTCAGTGGGTTACGGCGCTTACGCGCCTAACCCACCCTTGTATGATCGAAATTCTTCTGATTTTAGTTGGCGATGTCAGTAGAGTAATGAGTTCACTGGGGAAGCCGTCCCACCCTGAAGACAGACGTAACCGTCTGAGCTTGCATGTAGATA
>Ga0184616_10000033_pt1 | contig 25994 bp, 22 predicted proteins | sample PLM4_90_coex_FD_133145 | JGI IMG/M metagenome (GOLD analysis project Ga0184616, IMG submission 133145) | Groundwater sediment microbial communities from an aquifer in East River, Colorado, USA - PLM4_90_coex | ecosystem: Environmental > Terrestrial > Soil > Riparian zone | place: USA: East...
AAGCGCCTGTTCGCCTCCTCCAGGCTGCCGCTGATCCGGTAGAGGTGCTGCATCCTGTGAAAGAAGTGGATGGCCAAGTCATCCCCGAGTCCCAGCGCAAGGGCGGAGCAGACGGCGATCGGCATGTCGTATTCCTTGCCGGCCAGTCCCAGCAGGCCGTAAGAGGCGACAATGGAAACGGTGATGGGGAGCATGGCCAGTATCCCGCCGAGCAGAGACCTTAGCTGCAGGGCGATTAAAATGAAGACCAGCAGAAAGCTGTCGAGCACCGCGTAGAGCATCCCCTCCACCATGATCGTCTGCCAGACTTTGTTGATATACGTCAGGCCGGACCACTGAATTGTTATCCCAGCGGGGGGCGGGTTGAGTTTCATGAAGGAGGCCGCCCGCTCTTCCACCTGGGCCATCTGGCGGTTGTCGCCGCCCTTCATCTGCACCCAGACATTGGCTTTCCTCCCGTCTATGTCGAGGAAGTTGTCCAGATCGTCGGGATCTCCCGAGCTCTGGAAGAGGAAGAGCATCTGCCCTATGGCGTCGCGGTTTTGCGGGACGGCATCGTAAGCCGGATCCTCGTTGTGCAAGACGAAGTTGATCCTCTTCACGATGTCCGCCACCGACGAGGTCTTGCCGACGAGGGGGTCACCCTCAAGATGTTGCTGCAGCCGGTCCATGTAAGTCATCACCTGCGGCTGCTTGATGACCTCCGGCGTGTCCCCCGCCACGATCAGGTAAGCCATATAGGTGCCGCCGAAAAGCTCGTTCATCACCCCATCCGCCTGCCGCAGGGGATGTCCTTCCTTGAACCACCGCACGGGGTTGTCGTTCACCTGCAGCAGGCTGATACCGTAAATCCCCAGGAGCGAGAGGGCGATGAAACCTGCGACCACCGTGCGGCTCCTGTTCCAGGCAAACCCGCCAATGCCCTTCAGTATTCTCATCTGCCAGAGGTGTCCCCGTGGGCGGGAAAAGGCCTTCAGAAACCGCTCCTCCTTGGTCAGCATGAGGGTGGCGGGAACCACCGTCATGGAAAACAGCCAAGCTGCGGCAATCCCGAAGGCTGTAAACAAGCCGAACACTTTTACCGGCGGTATGTCCGTCAAGGCGAGGGAGGCAAAGCCCACGGCGGTGGTGAGGGGGGCAAGAAACGAAGGGATATACAGCTCCTCCATGACCGCCAGCAAGGTCTTGCGTTTGTCCCGGATGGCCGGGTAGCGGTCGGCAAATTCACTCAGGATATGGACATCGTTCAGGATGGCGATGGGCATGAGGAAGATGGGGATCATCGAGCTCATGATGTGCACCGGGTATCCCATCCCGATGAGCGCCCCCATGGCCCAGAGGATACTGAACACGGCATCCATCATGGGGATGAAGACGAATCCCAGCTTGCGCAGCGTCAAGTAGAGCAGCAGCATGATCCCCAGGCCTGCCATCGGGGCGGCAACCGCCATTTGCTTGAACATTTCATAACCGAAGGTGTCTTCGGCGATGGGCAGACCGGCCAGGTAATAGCGCTGGCCGGGGAGCAGCTCGCGCGTGACGATCGCTTCCACTTCCTTCCCGATCCGGTAACTCATGTCCTTCTTCTGGATCGGGATGTAGATGGCGGTCGCCTTGCCGTCGTTGGAGATGATCTTTTCGTTGAGGAAGGGATTCCCCGCGATATCGCGGCGCAGGCCATCCATCTCCTCTGCGGTCACGGGGATGGTCTGAAGGGCGGGCCTGATCTCGAGGGTTCCCTCCCTCACCTTGATATTGTCGGTGGTGGTGAGGCTCACTACGTCCTCCACAATCACCCCTTCTATCTTGACGATGTCGGAAACGAGCCTGTCGATGGCGCCCAGGGGCTGCGGCCGGTAGATGCCTATTTCATCAGTAATGCCGAGGACGATGAACTCGTTGATACCGAACTCTTTCTTGACTTCGGCATAGAAGACCCGCTCCGGCTGGGTTTCCTCCAACATATTTTCGGGGTCGGTGTCTATCTGGATCTTCGGTAACTGGAAGAGGAAGACCAGCGTGATCGCCAAGACAATGCCAATAACGGTCTTGGGATGGTCTATGGAAAATGTGACCAGCCTGCGGAGGGAGTTTTTCAACATGGCGCTAATCTTCAGTTCAAATCAGAACCGCCGGTAGAGCCAGTATTTCTCGTATACGATCTTGCCGAGGTGCCAGAGCAGACTCGGGCCGCGCATCCGGACCTGCGGTGTCGGCTCGGCGTAGAAATTGCCGCTGCCGAAGCCGGCGCGGCCGCCGCCGGTTTCGATGAAGCACGCGCCGTCGCCGCTGAATTGATGCGGCCTGCCTTTTCCGGTCCAGGCCTGGGCGATGTTGTGGGCCACCACTTCCGCCTCGCCATGAGCGAACACGCCAGCCTTGGGCAGCGGCCGGCCCATCTTGAGGGGAATGGTGGTGACGTCGCCGATGGCGAAGACGTTGTCGAATTGCGTCTGCAAGGTGTGCCGGTCGACCGCTATCCAGCCGCTCTCGTTGGTAAGTCCCGCCTCGCGCACCACCGCCGGCGCCCGGTGCGGCGGAACATAGAGCAGCAGGTCGAATTCCGCTGCGGCGCCATTGGCGAAGGCGATCTGGCGCGCCGCTGGGTCGATGTCCTTGACCTGATGTTCGGGATGATAGGCGATGCCGCGCGCTTCGATCATGCCGCGCACTGCGGCGCCGATCTCGGGGCCGGCGACGAACATCGGCCGGGGCTCGGCGGCGAAAAACTCGATGCTCGCATGGTCGCGCAGTCCATGCTTATGCAGATAGGAATCCACCAGCATCGCCGCCTCGTAGGGTGCCGCCGGGCACTTGTACGCGGGTGCGGCGGTGAGGATGACGATGCGCCCACCCTGGAAGCGGGCGAGCGCGTCGCGGATGGCGGTCGCGCCTTCCATCGTGTAAAGGTTCATCCCGGCATCCGCGAGCCCGGGAATCGCCTCGGGCGCGTAGTCGGCGCCGAGCGCGATGATCAGCGCGTCGGCGGCAATGGTCTTTCCGTCGATCTCCGCCTCGCGACGCGCGGCATCAATCCGGGTCACCGTGCCGCGAAGCGTCTCCACGCCCTTGTTGGCCAGCCGATCCAGGGGGCGAGTGAAATCCGCAGGCTTTCGCGCACCCGTCATCAGCCATAACAGCGATGGTTGAAACAAGTGCTGCGCGGCGCGATCGACGGCAATCACACGGTCGGAGGCGGGCAGGAGTTTACGCAGCGTTTGGGCGACGACGATGCCGCCGATACCAGCGCCCAGAATCAGTGCAGTTCGGCTCATGGTGTCCTCCTCAAAAGGTGATGACCTTGTCGGCCCACTGGGTCCAGCTTGTGAGCATCTCCATGCTGCCCCGCGGCGCGCCCTCGATCAGTTCCTCCGCCTTTATCCCGCGCGCGTCGATACAGGTGCCGCACACGCCGATCTCGCCACCGGCGCGGACGATCATACCGAGCATGTCGCCGGCGTTGTAATAACCTGTGGGCACCTTCTGACCGGCCTTGGCGCAGGCGACTGCGTCGCCGATCAAAAAGACCTTCACCTCCTCGGAGCCGGCCTTGAGCAACTGGCGGGCAAGCCGCAAGGCGTTGTAACTGCGCTCCGTGCCGTACGGCGGATCATTGAGGATGAACAGGATTTTCATGGTTAGAGACCTCTCCTCAGAGAATGAGCGTTTCGGTGGAATCCCGCGTTTAGGCGGCGCGATCGGTTTCCAGCGGCAAACCGGCCGCTTGCCACTCGACCACGCCGTCGGTGATTTTTCGCACACGGAAGCCGCGTTGCGCGAGCAGTTTCACTGCCTCGTCGGACATCAGGCAGAACGGACCACGGCAATAGGCGACGATCTCCTTGTCGGGCGGAAGCTCATTTAGCCGTTGTTCGATCTCGGCCAAAGGCATCGACCGGGCGAATGGAAGATGGGCCACCTGGTACTCGGTCCGAGGGCGCACGTCGATGACGATGACCTCCCCGCGCCGGGCCTGATCGAGCAAGGATTGACGTCCCACGGATGCGAGCTGTGCCGGGTCGGAGACCATGCGTTCCAGTGCCAGTTTCAGTTCCGCCAGATGCGCCTCGGCCACCTGCCGCAACATCACCCACAGCGCCCCCACATCGACCCCGCTCAGCCGATACACCACATACTTGCCTTCCCGCCTGGTCTCGACGAGACGCGCTTCCTTCAACGTCTTCAGATGGGCGCTGGCCAGCTTCATGTCCACAGACAACTCGCCGGCCAGGACTTCAACCGACTTCTCACCTTGCGCGAGCAGCTCCAGTAGTTCGAGCCGTTTCGGGCTCGATACCGCCTTGCCGATGCGGGCGACCTGTTCGTAAAGCAGATTTTTCAGTAAGCGATTATTCATGTTAACAATCTAACGAGTATTAGGTTGTTAGTCAATAATATTCCATCGGTAATTCGTGCACCAGGATGACTGCACCTATGGTGCTCAACCGATGGGGGCTATGTCCTTTGGGTAGGCAATGCCCCCATCCAACCACTCGAATCGTCCGCGCATAAGCGCATGATTTTTATAGGGTGAGTCGGAGACATTTGTGGGCTTCGGCGCATGAAGAGCCCGTGGGGCAAGAGAGAAGAATGGCAGCGAGAGAATGGAATATGGCCCTGCATGAGCCACACGGCCAAGAGCGGAAGTCCGCAAACGTTCGCACCATTCCCTGTCATTTTGCGGGATTCCGAAAAGAAAAAGGCCAACCGAGCGTGGTTGGCCTTGTGATAGTGGTGGAGGCGGCGGGAATCGAACCCGCGTCCGCAAATCCGCTACCTTTGGTTCTACATGCGTAGCCTGGTCATTGGATTTAACCCGTTGCTACCCGACAGGCAGGGAACACAACAGGCGAGCCCAGTAAGAATTTAGCGCATTGACCCTGGACGAGCCGCAGCGCGATCTTGTGAGCGTCGACCCCTGAATGTCCTTGCGGACTCTGAACGCACAAGCACGGCTTCAGTCAGAGGTTAGCGGGGATTAAGCCGCTAAGGCGTAGTTGTCGTCGTTGGCAACTATAATTGTGCAGTTTGATTAACGAGGTGAACTGCACCTCGGCATGCCCCTCAGGCTTTGTAACCCGCGTCGAAGCCAGGTCGCCCCCATGGAGTGAATCGTCGCAATCCGTCCCTGGATTGCACAGAGTTCGACAGTATAGCTCAGGTGAAAGTTCCCGGCCAGAATATCAATGGACTTTGAGCAGCCGCTCCTTCTCGCGCTGCCAGTCGCGGTCGCGTTCCGTGTCCCGTTTGTCGTGGGTCTGTTTACCTTTGGCAAGGCTGACCTCTAGCTTGGCGCGGCCCTTTTTCCAGTAAATAGCAAGTGGGATCAAGGTGTAGCCTTTGCGCTCCACCGCACCAATCAGCTTGTTTAATTCGTCCTTGTGCAAGAGTAATTTGCGCGTGCGCAGGGGATCGGGGTGAATATGCGTAGAGGCTGTGGGTAACGGGGAGAGGTGCGCGCCAAACAGCCACGCCTCGCCGTTCTTGAGCAACACATAACTCTCCTTGAGCTGGATGCGCCCGGCGCGCAGGCTTTTGACCTCCCAGCCCTCCAGGGCGAGGCCGGCCTCAAAGCGCTCCTCTAGAAAATAATCGTGGCGGGCTTTTTTGTTGAGGGCGATGGTGGCGGGTGTGCCTTTGGTTTTTGCTTTGGACATGGGTTCATTATAGAGGCCTGCCGCTAGCAGGTATACTTTATAGATGAGCTTGAGGGCCAGACTAGTTTGGCCGACAATAGCCACCCTTTGAGTAATGGGATTCAGAGATGATGCCTCGCGGCCCACACCGACCATGACAACGATCAGCCGCAGCGCCCTGGTGTCTTACTCCGCCGAGCAGATGTACGTGCTGGTGGATGATATCGCGTCTTACCCGAAGTTCTTGCCGTGGTGTGTTTCCGCCGAGATACTGAGCCGCGACGCCGATGAGGTGCGCGCGGTGCTCGAGCTGGCGCGGGGCGGGTTGCAGAAGTCGTTTACCACCTGTAACCGCTTGCAGAAGAACAAGATGATTGAGATCCGCTTGCTGGAAGGGCCGTTTCGTCACCTGGAAGGCTTCTGGCGTTTTGACGCGTTGGCGCCGGGATCCTGCAAGGTGTCTCTGGATATGGATTTTGAATTTTCAAATAGACTTGTCGGGATGGTGTTTGGACCGGTCTTTCATCAGATCACCAATACGCTGGTGGATGCCTTTTGCCAGCGCGCTAACGATATGTACGGCAAAGATGGCGGCTGAACGGTATGGTCAGTCATTCAGAATCTGAAACTGAAACGATAAGCAAAGACCTGCTTTCAACCAAGTAGGTGGTGGAGGTGGCTTATGCTCGCCCCGATGTCCAGGTGATTCTGCCTGTTCAGATCGAGCATGCGGCGACGGTGGAAGTGGCTATCAGGCGCTCAGGGATTCTGGAGTCTTATCCGGAGATAGACCTCAATGTTAACAAGGTGAGCATCTTCGGCAAGTTGACCAAATTGGACAACCCATTACGGCCGGGTGATCGGGTGGAGATCAATCGTCCCTTGATCGCCGACCCCAAACAGGTGCGTAAGCAGTGTGCTGAACGGGATAAAGCTGCGCCGCCGAGTCACCCGGTGGCCGGTTCGCATGCTACACAAGAGGGTGGATAGGCTTGGTCAGGGTGCCGGGGCGGTAGGTAACGGGGTGCCTGTCGTTCCCTCGCTGGGTTGGGCGCCGGGCTTGGCGGGTTGCGTGCTTTCAGGCGTGGGGCTAGTCCCGGATTCCTTGTCCCCCAACCCCAGAGAACTTTTCAGGCGGCTAAAAAATCCTTGCTCTTGTGGCTGGGTGTCCACGGTCACAGTGCTCTCTTTTTTATCCTGGAGTACTCGTTGAGCCGAGCCGGCCTTCACATCGCCCTCCACCCGCTTCAATTTTCCATCCTCAAAAAACAAGGAGATACGGCGCTGCTGGCGATCCTGACCGCCGGGTTGCAGGCTGTAGACGTAGTCCCATCGCTCCTGATGAAACACGTCCACCAGCATCGGTGAGCCGAGGGCAAACACGACCTGGCTCTTGTCCATGCCGGGCTTTAGCTTGTCCACCATCTCCTGGGTGATGATATTACCCTGCGGGATATCAATCTTGTAAGCGCCGGGAATGGATGGGGCGGAGCACGCAGATACCATGAGAACGGTGCTGGCCACTAGAGAAATGAGAAGCTTTTGCATCTTGATCTGCCTTATAATCAATATATGAATGATACCCCAAGCAGTCCGCAAATAGAATTGCAGGTAGGATGCTGACGTGGAAAGTCGCGACCTTAAGAAGGTGGGCCTCAAGGCGACCCTGCCGCGTATTAAGATCTTGCACATGCTGGAGCAGAGCAAGGCCAGACATCTCAGTGCGGAGGATGTCTACAAGGCCCTGCTCGACAGCGGTGAGGATGTGGGTCTGGCGACCGTGTACCGTGTGCTCACCCAGTTTGAGGCCGCGGGTCTTGTCACCCGGCATCATTTCGAGAGCGGCCACTCGGTGTTTGAGGTGAACGAAGGCAAGCACCACGACCACATGCTATGTGTAAAATGCGGCAGGATCGAAGAGTTTGTGGACGAAGTCATCGAAGAACGGCAGCGCGCCATCGCCAAGAAGGCGGGTTACGCGATGACCGATCACTCGCTGTATATCTACGGAATTTGTAAAACCTGTCAGCAGGGCAGGGCTGGGTAGGCACGGGCGGGCGGAAGCTCAGGGCCGCTTGGCGCGTCACTGCGCGAGCGGACTCAGTACATGCGCTCATCAACCTACAACAACAATGAAAAACGGATTTTTTGCTTGTCTGATATCGTTATGCGCCTGGATTTCGATAGTCCATGCACAGGATCAGGCCGAGCTTTCTGATACTTTAGCCGGCGTGGAATTGGCCTACACCGTGTGGGCTGGCGACACCCTGCCGGCCATTGGGGCACGCTACGGTGTTCAGGTGGCGGTCTTGGCGAGGGACAACGGACTGGATTCCAATAGCCTCTTACAACCTGGGCAAGCGCTACGCATTGATAATCGTCATATCGTGCCGAAACAACTTGAGGACGGCATCCTTATCAATCTGCCGCAACGCATGTTGTTTCTGTTACAGGGCGGTAGTCCTATCGTCTATTCTCCGGTGGGATTGGGACGCCCTGACTGGCCCACGTCTACGGGTGAATTCACAGTATTGGTAAAGGAGGAAGACCCGGTCTGGATTGTCCCTATCTCCATCCAAGAAGAGATGCGCCGCGAGGGTAAGGTGGTGAAGACCAAGGTGCCGCCGGGACCAGACAACCCTTTGGGCCGTTACTGGCTGGGCCTCAGCATTCCGGGCATAGGCATCCACGGCACCATCGCCCCGACAAGTATCTATCAGTTTCGCAGCCACGGTTGCATCCGTCTCCATCCCAATGATATTGCGGCGTTATTTCCACTTATTTCCGACGAACAGGACGGTGAGATTGTCTATGCCCCGGTGCTATTAGCACGGCTTGACGACGGCCGCATCTTTCTCGAAGTTCATCGCGATATCTACAGGGAGAGGGGTGATCCGTTAAAAAAGGTGCAAAATTTGGCTGCGGATGCCAGAATTGACGGCCAAATTGACTGGCAACGGGTACGTCAGGTCGTGCAGCGCAAGGAAGGTGTTGCCCGCGAGGTCGGTTTGTCTGCAATCAGCCAGCAGGAGGTTGTTGAATGAATGACTGGTGTAAATACACGTCACTTGTACCCTATTACCTTACCCGCCGTCATTTCTTAAAGCTCGGCGCCTTCGCAGGCATGGCAAGCCTGGCGCCTTTCAAGGCCTTTGCAAACGCGCATCCCGCAGCTCCCTCGGAACGCGCGTTGGTGCTCTACAATACCCATACCGGCGAGCAGCTCAAGACGGTGTACTGTGCCAATGGCGAATATATCCCCGGCGCCTTTGCCGAGATCAACCACATCCTGCGCGATCACCGCAACGAACAGATCGGCAACATGGATCCGCAACTTCTGGACCTGTTGTATTCCATCAGCGCCAGGCTTGACAGCCGGCAACCCTTCCATGTCATTTCGGGTTTCCGTTCCAAGGAGACGAACGCCATGCTGGCCGAACGCAGTGGAGGTGTGGCGAAGCACAGCCTGCACATGCAGGGTTTGGCGATAGACATACGCATGCCGGGGTACGATCTTTCTGTATTACGTAAGACGGCTGTCGCGCTACAAGGTGGCGGGGTGGGCTATTATCCGCGCTCCGACTTCGTGCACGTGGATGTGGGGCGAGTGCGCTACTGGTAGCGCTGCGTACTTAACCGGAGTTGCGCCGGGTTTTTTTTAGCTTCTGTTCTTTCGACTGCGCCTGCGTAAGCATTTCGACGGCGTGCGAGCGCGTCTGCTCGGTGATCTTGACGCCGCCCAACATGCGGGCGATCTCATCGGCCCGCTCCGCGGAGGATAATTCCTTGAGACTGATTTGGGTGACGCCTTTGCCGGTCTGTTTATTCACCTGCAGATGGTGATGGCCTTGGGCGGCGACCTGCGGCAAGTGTGTCACGCAGAGAACTTGCCGGGTTTGGCTCAAGGCGTACAATTGTTGTCCGACGATCTCGGCGACCGCTCCGCCGATGCCTACGTCCACCTCATCGAAGATCAGTGTGGGGATGCGGCCGTTCTGGGCGATGATGACCTGGATGGCAAGGCTGATGCGCGACAGCTCACCCCCTGAGGCGACCTTGTTGAGTGGTTTCAGGGGCTGACCGGGATTAGCGCTCACCAGAAATTCCACGCGTTCTTTACCCGTCGCCGAGTACTGCTCTTCAGGCAACGATTCCAGCTTCACCTCAAAACATCCGCCCGCCATGTTGAGTTGCTGCATGGCCGCGGTGACCCGCTCACTCAGCGTGCGCGCCGCCTTGGCGCGGCCTAGCCTGAGCGCCTCGGCCTGCTCCAGATAGGCGTTGCGGTGCGCTGAGATGATATCTTTTAATTCACCCTGGCGCTGATCGCTGTTTTGCAGTGCGGCGAGTTCTTGAGTGAGGCGAGCAAGCAGATCGGGCAGCGCTTCAGGGGCGACCTGATGTTTGCGGGCGAGATCGTGAATGCTGCCGAGACGTTGCTCCACCGACTGCAGGCGCTGTGGATCGAGATCGAGTTTATCGAGATAGTGACGCAGCTCGTCGGCGGCCTCTCGAATCTGAATCGCGGCACCTTCGAGCAGTGGAGTTAGCGGATCAAGACGGTGATCCAATCCCTGCATCGCGCCGAGGTCTTTCTGGAGGCTGGTTAGTGTGCTGTACAGCGCACCTTCGTCGGCCTCGTAGAGGCGGTCGAGGGCGTTTTGACACGTGTCCATCAGACGCCCGGCATGCGCGAGACGGCTGAGTTCCTCATTGAGATCCGTCCACTCGGAAGCGCCCAATTGCAGGGCGGCGAGTTCCTGTACGTGGTGACGCAGCAACTCTCCGCGCGCACGGTCTTGTGCGGTGCTGCGCTCCAGTTCGGCCAGTTCTTTAACCGCCGCTCTCCAGTGCTGATGGAGGGCTGCCACTGCATTGAGTAACGCGGTGTGGCCGGCGTAGTCATCGAGCATCTGGCGCTGCATCTCGGTGCGCAGCAGCGACTGGTGTTCGTGCTGGCCGTGGATGTCCACCAGCATTTCACCTAATTCCTGCAAGGATTGCAGGGTGACGGGGTTGTCGTTGATGTAGCCGCGCGAACGGCCTTCCTGGGTGATGGCGCGGCGCAGCAGACACTCGTCATCGGCCTCGATGTCGTGTTCCGCAAGCCAGTGTTTGACAGCCGGCAGCGCACCGATATCAAACACGGCGCGGATCTCGGCGCGTTCGCTGCCGCTGCGAACCACCGTGCTATCGGCGCGGTCCCCCAGTGCCAGATTCAGCGCGTCTATGAGAATGGATTTGCCCGCGCCGGTCTCGCCGGTGAGCACGGTGAGGCCGCTGCCGAAGTCCAACTCCAGGTGCTCGATCAGCGCAAAATCACGAATGGCGATGTGGGTAAGCATAAAAGACTTAAAGCGTATCCATAAGATGAAAAAGCTTCACCGCAGAGGACGCGGAGGTGAAACAAAATCTTCTTGATGGTATTCCTCTGCGTCCTCTGCGGTAAATTATTTATAGATTACAGGTGCCCTCCCCAGTGCAGCTTGGCCCGCAGAATCGCGTAGGGGTCATGGTTGGCGGGGTGGAGCAGGCGTATCGGCTGGTCCTTCTTTTGGATCTTGATGAGGTCGCCGGGTGCGAGGTTTAGCGTGATCTGGCCGTCGCAGGTCACCTGCGCGTGCGAGCGGGCGCTTTCTTTCACCACGATCTCGATCTGGCTGCCGCCTTGCACCACGATGGGCCGGTTGCTCATCGTGTGGGGGCAGATCGGCACCAGCACGATGGCGTCCAGGGCGGGGTGCAGGATCGGCCCGCCGCTCGACAAGGCATAGGCCGTGGAGCCGGTGGGGGTGGCGATAATGATGCCGTCGGAACGATGGTTGTTGACGAACTGGCCGTTGATGTAAGTGTCGAGCTCGATCATGCGCGCCACGTTCCACTTGTGCACGACCACGTCGTTGAGGGCATCGCTGCTACTCACGCACTTCCCTTCGCGCAGGATTTCCGCATGCAGCAGGATGCGCTCCTCTTGCAGATAGTGGCCGTCCAGGATTTCGTCCAGCCTCACCAGCATCTCGCTCGCCGAAAGATCCACCAGAAAGCCGAGCCGGCCAAGGTTGATCCCCAGTAAGGGGATAGAATAACCGACCAGCGCGCGCGCGGCGTTGAGCAGGGTGCCGTCACCGCCCACCACAATCACCAGGTCGCAGGAAGTGCCCATGGTCGAAAGTGAGGCTGTCTCGAGGCCATGGTCAGGCACCCGATTTGCGGTGGCCTCTTCTAACCACACCTTGATAGCCCGGTGCTTTAGGTAATTGCTCAGCGTCTTGAGGGTATCCCCAACGCTGGAATCGCCGTACCGGCCTATCAGGCCTACACAGTTGAAGGGTTGTCCCATTTTTCCTGTCCTTTTTTTGTATTCAAGTTAGCACATAGCCTGATTTGCAGCTATATCTTATTTGACGGGGAATAGCCATGGAATGCCCGGTTATTGACAGCCAGGGAGGGGGTTGGTAATTTGATTTAGCACTCTCGCCCTGAGACTGCTAAAATGGGTCAGGTATTAACCGTGGCGACTCAACATATCATCAGTGAACGTGCCCAACTCCTTTTGAAGGCGTTGGTCGGGCGTTATATACGCGAGGGGCAACCTATCAGCTCGCGCGCGCTGGCGCGCGACACCGGCATGGACATCAGCGCCGCGACCGTGCGCAATGTGCTGGCCGATCTGGAGGACCTCAATCTGATTACCTCGCCGCACGTCTCGGCGGGGCGTATCCCCACGGTTCAGGGGTATCGCTTTTTTGTGGACAGCCTGATCACGATCCAGTCCCTGGGCCAGGGCGAGGTGGATACCTTCAAGCATCATCTCGACCCGAACAAGGACACACAGGACCTGCTGGAGACCGCGTCGAGTTTATTGTCGGAGGTCACCCAGCTTGCCAGCGTGGTGATGTTGCCGCGCCGTGAGCATGTGACGCTGCGCCAGGTCGAGTTTCTGCCCTTGTCGGAGCAACGGGTGCTGGTCATTCTGGTGACCAATGAGCGTGATGTGCAGAACCGGATCATTCAGACCGAGCGTCAATACAGTGCGAACGAGCTGCAGCACGTGGCCAACTATCTGAATGCGGGCTTTGCCGGTCAGGATGTCTTTAGCGTGCGCGATAACCTGCTGAAGGAGTTGCATGAGACCCGCGAACACATCAATCAAATGATGCTGATGGCGGTGGAAATGACCGAAAAGGGCTTTCCAAGCGTCCCTCAGGCGGGCGATTATCTGGTGGGTGGTCAGGCGAATTTGCTGAACCTGCCGGAGATGTCGAGTGTGGACAAGTTGCGGCAGTTGTTCGAGGCCTTCAATCACCGCCGCGATATACTGCATTTACTGGATCAGTGCCTCAGCGCCCGCGGGGTGCAGATTTTTATTGGAGCGGAGTCGGGTCACGAATCCTTACAAGAGTATAGTGTGGTCACCTCGGCCTATGAGGCGGATGGCAAGGTCGTAGGGGTGCTGGGCGTGGTGGGACCGACGCGCATGGTCTATGAGCGCATCATCCCGGTAGTGGACACCACTGCCAAGTTGCTGAGCGCGGCCTTGAATCTGGCGTGAACGGGCCTCAAATCAGCTTTTACTAAATAAGCCCAACGCCAAGTCGCAAAGATTTTAAGTTGAGTAGCTAGAGTAGCTAATGGAGAGCGGTTATGGAGATAGAAGTGAATTCAACCGAACCCCAAGGGCAGGCCATACCGCCCGACGCATCCGCAGGGCAAGGCCCCGAGGACGTTCACCTGTTGTTGCAGGACGCCCGTAACAAGGCCGACGAGCACTGGAACCAACTACTGAGGGCCAAGGCCGACCTGGACAACCTGCGCCGCCGCGGCGAGCGGGATCTGGAGCATGCCCACCGTTACGGTCTGGAGAGGTTCGTACAGGAACTGCTGCCGGTCAAAGACAGCCTGGAGCTGGGTTTAACCGTCAGTCAAGGTGCAGGGGATGCGGTAAAGGGTTTGCGCGAGGGTATGGAGCTTACCCGCAAGATGCTGCAAAACGCCCTGGAGAAGTTCGGGGTCAAGGAACTCAACCCGCAAGGCGAACGCTTCAATCCGGAATTGCACCAGGCCATGTCGGTACAGGAGCGGGCCGATGCCGAGCCCAATACGGTGTTGCTCGTCTGCCAAAAGGGCTATCTGCTCCAGGACCGTTTGATCCGCCCGGCGATGGTCATTGTTTCCAAGGCATCGGAGTCCGCTGACGTACAGGGACGTACTAATGTCGCGGGAGGCGGGATGCCGGGAGCGACCGCTGAAGACCCCGGACAGGCTTGAAATTGCCTCGTCCGCCTCAATATACACCGTATACCTGACACAGCGGGCCTTAGGCCCTTTACCCGAATAACCGGAGATAGCTGATATGGCAAAGATAATAGGTATAGATTTAGGCACCACCAACTCCTGTGTGGCAGTGATGGAGGGAGGCAAGCCGCGCGTCATTGAAAACAGCGAAGGAGACCGCACCACGCCCTCTGTCGTCGCCTACACCAACGACAACGAAATCCTGGTCGGCCAGTCCGCCAAGCGCCAGGCCGTCACCAATCCCAAGAATACCCTGTTCGCCGTCAAGCGCCTGATCGGTCGTAAATTCGCCGATGACATCGTGCAGCGCGACATCAAGATGGTGCCTTACAAGATCGTCGGCGCCGACAATGGCGATGCCTGGGTGGAGGTCAACGGCAAGAAGATCGCGCCGCCGGAGATTTCCGCGCGCGTGCTGATGAAGATGAAGAAGACCGCCGAGGACTATCTGGGCGAACCTGTCACCGAGGCGGTGATCACCGTGCCCGCCTATTTCAACGACTCGCAGCGTCAGGCCACCAAAGACGCCGGGCGCATCGCCGGCCTGGAGGTCAAGCGCATCATCAATGAGCCGACTGCTGCGGCGCTTGCCTATGGCATGGATAAAAAGCGCGGCGACACCAAGATCGCCGTCTACGATCTCGGCGGCGGCACCTTTGATATTTCGATTATTGAAATCGCCGAAGTGGACGGCGAGCACCAGTTCGAGGTGTTGTCCACCAACGGCGATACCTTCCTCGGTGGCGAGGATTTCGATCTGCGCCTGATTGATTACCTGGCCGACGAGTTCAAAAAGGACGCCGGGATAGACGTGCACAAGGACCCGCTTGCGCTGCAACGCCTCAAGGACGCCGCGGAGAAGGCCAAGATCGAATTGTCTTCCAGCCAGCAGACCGAAGTGAATCTGCCTTATATCACGGCGGATGCGAGCGGCCCCAAGCATCTTAATATCAAGGTGACTCGCGCTAAACTCGAAGCCCTGGTCGAAGAGTTGATCCAGCGCACCATCGAGCCGTGCAAGATCGCCCTCAAGGATGCCGGCCTCACGACTGCGCAGATTGATGACGTGATTATGGTCGGCGGCCAGACCCGCATGCCCAAGGTGCAGGAGGTGGTAAAGAATTTATTCGGCAAGGAACCGCGCAAGGACGTCAACCCCGACGAGGCTGTGGCGATCGGCGCCGCGATTCAGGCCGGCGTACTGGGGGGCGAGGTCAAAGACGTGCTGTTGCTCGATGTCACCCCGCTGTCGCTGGGCATCGAGACCATGGGCGGCGTGATGACCAAGCTCATCGAGAAAAACACCACCATTCCGACCAAGGCGGCGCAGGTGTTCTCCACCGCCGATGACAACCAGACCGCAGTGACCGTGCACGTGTTGCAAGGCGAACGTGAAATCGCTGCGGCCAACAAATCGCTGGGCCGCTTTGATCTTGCCGATATTCCGCCCGCGTCGCGGGGCGTACCTCAGATCGAGGTGTCGTTTGATATAGACGCCAACGGCATCTTGAACGTATCCGCCAAGAACAAGGCCACCGGCAAGCAGCAGTCCATCGTCATCAAGGCCTCCAGCGGCCTGTCCGAAGACGAAGTGCAGCGTATGGTCAAGGATGCCGAGGCGCACGCCGAGGAAGACCGCAAGTTCCATACCTTGGTGACGGCGCGCAATCAGGCGGACGCCATGATACATGCCACCACCAAATCCATGACGGAGCTGGGCGACAAGCTTGAGGCCGGCGAGAAGGAACAGATCGAATCCGCCATCAAGGCTCTGCAAGAGGCGATGAAGGACGATGACACTGCGGCCATCGAGGCCAAGACGCGCGAGCTGACCGAAGCCTCCGGAAAAATGGCCGAGCGGCTCTATGCGCAGCAGCCTCAAGCGGGCGCTGACACGGCGGGCGCTACGAGCCAGGATGCAGGCGCGAACCCCGACGATGGTAATGTTGTGGATGCAGAGTTTGAAGAGGTGAAGGATAATAAGAAGTAATCAGGTAACCGTTTTTTAAGAATAAGCGCAGGCGCGGGGGTAACCCTGCGCCTGTAGCTTTTTACACAAGCAGGAAATTCACGCAATGGCGAAACGAGATTTTTACGAAGTGCTGGGCGTCGCTCGCAACGCAAGCGAAGACGATCTAAAGAAGGCCTATCGGCGTCTCGCCATGAAGCATCACCCGGATCGCAACCCGGACGATAAAGCGGCCGAAGAGAAATTCAAAGAGGCCAAAGAGGCCTATGAAGTCCTCACCGACGCGCGCAAGCGCGCTGCCTACGATCAGTTCGGCCATGCCGGAGTAGATCCGTCCGCCGCTGCGGGCGCCGGGGCCGGTGCGGGCCATGGGCGCGGCGCCAACTTCAGCGACATCTTCGGGGATGTGTTCGGCGATATCTTCGGCGCGGGCCGCGCGGGTGGACGTCCACAGGGCGGCGCGGATCTGCGCTATAACCTCGATCTCAGTCTGGAAGACGCGGTGCACGGCGCCACCGTCAAGATCCGCATCCCCACCCGCACGCCCTGCAAGGTGTGTAGTGGCAGCGGCGCCAAGCCGGGCACCAGCCCCGTGGGCTGCCCCAGCTGCGCCGGTCAGGGGCAGGTGCGCATGCAGCAGGGTTTCTTCTCGATACAACAGACCTGTCCCCGCTGCCGTGGTAGCGGTAAACTGATTTCCGATCCCTGCGTCGCCTGTCATGGACAAGGCTGGACGCAAGAGCACAAGACGCTGTCGGTGCAGGTGCCCGCCGGCGTGGACACGGGCGACCGGATCCGCTTGTCGGGGGAAGGCGAGCCGAGCGACAGCGGCGGCCCGCCTGGCGATCTTTACGTGCAGGTCGGCATTCGCGAGCACCCGATCTTCAGCCGTGAGGACAACGACCTGTTTTGCGAAGTGCCGGTAAGTTTTGTCACTGCGACCTTGGGCGGCGAACTCGATGTGCCAACGCTCGACGGCCGGGTCAAGCTCAAGGTTCCCCCGGAGACTCAATCCGGCAAGTTGTTCCGCCTGCGCGGCAAGGGCGTGAAGCCACTGCGCGGCGGCACGACGGGCGATCTCTTATGTAAGGTCATGGTGGAGACGCCGGTCAATCTCAATGCCAAACAAAAGGCCCTGCTGACGGAATTCGAGCAGGCATTGCAAGAAGGCGGCAAGAAACACAACCCGAAAGCCAGTTCCTGGCTCGACGGCGTCAAGAAGTTCTTTGAGAATATGCAGCTTTAACTACAGGGGCTAGGATCTAGGGGCTAGGGACTAGGGAAAAACTCTCTAACCCCCAGCCCCCAGCCCCCAGCCCCGAGGCCCTAGACCCTAACTTTATGATCAGACTAGCCATCAGCGGCGCCGGCGGGCGCATGGGCAAGAGCATCATCCAGGCTTGCCACGCAAAACCGGATTGGACGGTGACGGCCGCCACCGCACGGCCCGGCAGTCCGGCGACGGGCGAGGACGCCGGCTGGCTTGCCGGTGTGCCGTTGCTGGACGTCGAGGTGGTGGACAGACTCGCCAAGGTGCAGAAGCCCTTCGACGTGCTGATAGATTTCACCCAACCCGTCGTCACTCTCGACAATCTCGTTTATTGCCATGAACACAAACGGCGCATGGTGATCGGCACCACCGGCTTCACACCATCGCAGCGTGAAGAAATCGCGGCCGCCGCCAAGGAGATCGCCATCGTGTTGGCGCCCAATATGAGTGTCGGGGTGAATCTGTGCTTTAAGCTGCTTGAACTGGCTGCACGAACGATCGGGGACGAGACGGATATTGAAATCACCGAAGCCCATCACCGCCACAAGCGCGACGCCCCCTCCGGCACGGCCCTGCGGATGGGGGAGGTGATCGCCGCCGCACTCGGGCGAAATCTGGAGGAGTGCGCCGTCTACGGGCGTAGCCGCGGAACCGGCGCCGAGCGGCAGCGTGAGACCATTGGCTTTGAGAGCATCCGCGCCGGCGACATCGTGGGCGACCATACCGTGTTGTTCGCGGGCGACGGCGAGCGGGTCGAGATCACTCACAAGGCCTCCAGCCGCCTGACCTTCGCCCACGGCGCACTACGCGCCGCGAGCTGGCTGATGGGCAAGGAGCGTGGGCTGTACGACATGCAGGACGTTTTGGGGTTGAAGTAATTCGAGACAGCCGGCTGCTTCAATGGACAGTCATCGCCGGATAAAGTAAAATTTCATCTGTTTGTATAAGTAACCCTAAGCGGGAAGGACGACTCGTTCGCCTTCCCGCTTTTCACATGCGGAGTGAGAGATGAGCCTGCGTAAGCCCGCCTTGTTAGCTTTGGAAGACGGTACACTGTTCCGAGGCGAGTCTATTGGCAGTGAGGGGCAGGCAACCGGCGAGGTGGTGTTCAATACCGCCATGACCGGTTATCAGGAGGTTCTCTCCGATCCTTCCTATTGCCGGCAGATTGTCACTCTCACCTACCCCCACATAGGCAATGTCGGCTGCAATCCGATAGACGACAATGCTCCCGCCGTCGTGGCGAGTGGTCTGATCATCCGCGAAGTCTCTCCGCTCGCCTCCAATTGGCGCTCCGAACAGTCCTTGGAGGATTATCTGCGTCAGCACAAGGTAGTTGGAATTTGCGGAATTGATACGCGCAAGCTGACACGCAAGTTGCGCGAGCAGGGCGCGCTGAACGGCTGCATTATGGCGGGCGATAACATCGTCGAAACCGAGGCGTTGGCCGAGGCGCGTGCGTTTCCTGGCCTCAAGGGGATGGATCTGGCCAAGGTGGTTACAACGCCTAAACCTTATGAATGGCGGCAAGGACGCTGGGTGTTAGAGAATGGCCGGGCGGATGCTACTCCAAAAGAACAGTTGCCTTACCACGTAGTGGCCTATGATTACGGCATCAAGCGCACCATACTGCGGGTGCTGGTGGATTCGGGTTGCCGCGTGACGGTGGTGCCCGCTCAAACATCTGCCGAGCAGGTGCTCGCCATGCAGCCGGACGGGGTGTTTCTTTCCAACGGCCCCGGAGACCCGGAGCCTTGCGACTACGCCATCCGCGCCATCGCCAAGATTGTGGATACGGGCGTGCCGGTGTTCGGAATCTGTCTCGGCCATCAACTGTTGGCGCTTGCCAGCGGCGCGAAGACCGTGAAGATGAAATTCGGCCACCACGGCGCCAATCATCCGGTGCAGGAGCTGGCGACCGGGCGGGTGCTCATCACCAGCCAGAATCACGGCTTCGCGGTGGATGAGGCGACACTGCCGTCCACTCTGCGCGCCACGCATAAATCCTTGTTCGACGGCTCGCTGCAGGGTGTCGAACGCACCGACCGGGCTGCGTTTAGTTTCCAAGGTCACCCTGAGGCAGGTCCGGGGCCGCACGATGTGATCCCGCTGTTCAAGCGTTTCGTTGATTTAATGATTTCACGCAAAGACGCAAAGTCGCCAAGAACGCAATGAATATAACTTTATTATTAACATTTATTAGTCTTTGCGTCTTTGCGCCTTTGCGTGGGAAAAGCCTATGCCCAAACGCACCGACATAAAAAGCGTCCTTATCATCGGCGCGGGTCCTATCGTCATCGGCCAGGCGTGTGAGTTTGATTACTCCGGCGCGCAGGCCTGCAAGGCGCTGCGTGAAGAGGGCTATCGCGTGATTTTGGTCAACTCGAATCCGGCGACTATCATGACCGACCCGGAACTCGCCGATGCGACGTACATCGAACCTGTCACCTGGCCGGTGGTCGCGCGCATCATCGAGAAGGAGCGCCCCGACGCCTTGTTGCCGACTATGGGTGGCCAGACCGCGCTCAATTGCGCCCTCGATCTGGTACGCGAAGGTGTGCTGGAGAAATTCGGGGTAGAGTTGATCGGCGCCTCGCGCGAGGCGATAGACAAGGCCGAGGACCGCGACCGCTTCCGTAAGGCGATGCACAAGATCGGCCTGGACACGCCGCGCTCGGCCCTGGCGCACAGTATGGAAGAGGCACAGCAAGTTCAAGCCCAGATCGGTTTTCCCACCATCATCCGGCCCTCCTTTACGATGGGTGGCAGCGGCGGCGGCATCGCGTATAACCGCGAAGAGTTCATCGAAATCTGCGAGCGCGGCCTGGAAGCCTCGCCCACGCACGAGTTGCTGATTGAGGAATCAGTGATCGGCTGGAAAGAATTCGAAATGGAGGTGGTGCGTGATCACAAGGACAACTGCATCATCGTCTGCTCGATCGAAAATTTTGATGCGATGGGCGTGCATACCGGGGACTCCATCACCGTCGCGCCCGCGCAGACGCTTACCGATCAGGAATACCAGATCATGCGCGACGCCTCCATCGCGGTGCTGCGCGAGATTGGCGTGGATACCGGCGGCTCCAACGTGCAGTTCGCCATCAATCCGGCGAATGGCAAGATGATCATCATCGAGATGAACCCGCGCGTGTCGCGCTCTTCGGCGCTGGCCTCCAAGGCAACCGGTTTTCCCATCGCCAAGGTCGCGGCCAAGCTCGCCGTGGGGTATACGCTCGACGAACTGCGTAACGAGATCACCGGGGGCGCCACGCCCGCCTCGTTTGAACCGGCCATAGACTATGTGGTCACCAAGATACCTCGTTTCACCTTCGAAAAATTCCCCCACGCCGACCCGCGCCTCACCACGCAGATGAAATCGGTGGGCGAGGTGATGGCAATCGGGCGCAGCTTCCAGGAATCCTTGCAGAAGGCCTTACGCAGCCTGGAGACCGGCATAGACGGTCTGAACGAAAAGGTGGATCTCGCTGCCGACGACGCCGCGGATCGGATTTATCATGATCTGCGTGTCCCCGGGCCGGACCGTATTCAGTATATCGGCGATGCCTTCCGCTTCGGCCTCACGGTTGAAGAGGTGCATGCTCAGACCCACATAGATCCGTGGTTTTTAGTGCAGATCGCGGAACTGATCGCCATCGAGACGGAAGTACGTAAGAGTGGCGTTACCGCACTCGACGCCGCACGTCTGTTCGCGCTCAAGCGCAAGGGTTTCTCCGACCGGCGGCTGGCGGCGCTGCTGCGCACCAGTGAACATGAAATACGTGCGCTGCGCGAACGGTTGAACGTGCACCCGGTCTACAAGCGTGTGGACTCCTGCGCCGCCGAGTTCGCTACTGCGACGGCGTACCTCTACTCCACCTATGAAGAAGAGTGCGAGGCCACGCCCACTGCGCGTGACAAGATCATGGTGCTGGGCGGCGGCCCCAACCGTATCGGCCAGGGCATCGAATTCGATTACTGCTGCGTGCAGGCGGCACTCGCGATGCGCGCGGAAGGCTACGAGACCATCATGGTCAATTGCAATCCGGAGACCGTGTCCACCGATTACGACATTTCTGATCGTCTGTATTTCGAGCCGCTGACGCTGGAGGACGTACTGGAGATTATTCGTGTCGAGCGGCCCAAGGGCGTGATCGTGCAATACGGCGGGCAGACGCCCCTCAAGCTCGCCCGCCCGTTGGAAGCCGCAGGCGCGCCGATTATCGGCACCACGCCCGACTCGATAGACCTCGCCGAAGACCGCGAACGCTTCCAGCAAATGATTTCCAAGCTCGGCTTGCATCAGCCGCCCAACCGGACCGCGCGCAACAGCGATGAAGCGGTGCGCCTGGCGCAGGAAATCGGTTACCCGCTGGTGGTGCGCCCCTCTTATGTGTTGGGCGGACGGGCGATGGAGATCGTGTATCACGAGGAGGATCTGCGCCGCTACATGCGTGAGGCGGTGCAGGTCTCCAACGACTCACCGGTGCTGCTCGACCGGTTCTTGCGCGACGCCATCGAGGTGGATGTGGATGCGATCTGCGACGGCAAGCAGGTATTGATCGGCGGGATCATGGAACACATTGAAGAGGCGGGGATACACTCCGGCGATTCGGCGTGTTCGCTGCCGCCCTTCAGTTTGAGCACCGTCCTGCAAAATGAATTGCGGCGGCAGATGAGCGTCATGGCCCTTGAGCTGCATGTGATCGGCTTGATGAACGCCCAGTTTGCGATTCAGAATGGTCAGGTCTACGTCTTGGAGGTCAACCCGCGCGCGTCGCGTACCGTGCCGTTTGTCTCCAAGGCCACGGGTCTACAACTCGCGCGCATCGCCGCGCGCTGTATGATAGGCAAGACTCTCGCCGCGCAAGGCGTCACTAAAGAGGTAATCCCGCATTACTATTCGGTGAAGGAGGCGGTATTCCCCTTCATCAAATTCCCGGGGGTGGATGTCCTGCTCGGGCCGGAGATGAAATCCACCGGCGAGGTGATGGGTGTAGGACGCAGCTTCGGCGAGGCCTTCGCCAAGTCGCAACAGGGGGTGGGCGTCAGCATACCGCGCGGCGGACGCGCATTCTTGAGCGTGCGCGACACCGACAAACCGCAATTGCCGGACGTTGCCGCGGCGCTGGTTGAACAAGGTTTTGAGGTCTTTGCTACGCGCGGCACGGCCAAGGTGCTCGAACAAGCGCGCGTGACGCATACGGTGGTCAACAAAGTGGGCGAGGGTCGCCCGCACATCGTGGACATGATTAAAAACGACGAAATCAGCTTTATCGTCAACACGGTGGAAGGGCGTCAGGCGAGCACTGCTTCCTTTGCGATCAGGAGGGCGGCGCTACAGCACAAGGTGAGCTACACTACTACTCTGGCCGGGGCGAGGGCGGTGTGTCTTGCGCTCAAAGAACTCTCGGCGCAGGATGTGAATCGCCTACAAGATTTGCACAAGGAACTGTCTGCATGAACAAGGTACCCATAACGATAAAGGGCTTGCAAAAACTGCGCGAGGAATTGCATGAGCTCAAATCCGTGGCGCGTCCGCGGGTGATTGCGGCCATCGCCGAGGCGCGCGCACACGGGGATCTCAAGGAAAACGCCGAATACGCCGCCGCCAAGAATCAGCAGAGCTTTATCGAGGGCCGCATCGCCGACCTGGAGGGAAAAATCTCCAATGCCCAGGTGATAGACGTCAGCACCGTGAATGCGCAGGGCAAGGTAGTGTTCGGCGCGACCGTGGATCTCGTCAACGAAGAAACCGGCGAAGAAGTCACTTACCAAATCGTCGGCGATGATGAGGCCGATATCAAGACGGGTATGATCTCCATCAGCTCGCCCATCGCACGTGCGCTGATTGGCAAAGAGGAGGGCGATATCGCGGTGGTGCAAACGCCCTCCGGCAACAAGGAATATGAGATCGTTGCTGTGCGTTACATTTAAGCCCGAACCCGGCCATGCGTTTTAATACCGTCAGCCAGCGCATTCTCTTGACCTTTTGGGTGGGTGGTCTGTGGGCCGTCGGTTACGTCGCGGTGCCGGTGCTGTTTAATATGATTTTCGATCGCTTCGTGGCGGGCGGCATCGCGGGCCGTCTCTTCGGCATCATGAGTTACATAGGCCTGGTGTGCGGTACGCTTCTGCTGGTCTCTGTGATCTATCAGGCGGGGCGTGAGTGGCGCCGTATCTGGCAGGTGTGGGTGCTTCTGGCCATGTTGCTCATAGTGGCCATCGGTGAGTTTATGTTGCAGCCCATGATGCAGGCGCTTAAAGCGGCTACCCCGCAAGGGTTTGTTCCAGGCAGCGCCCAGGCGGCGCGATTTGGGATGCTGCATGGGGTATCGTCGCTGCTATATCTCGTGACGAGTTTGTTGGGATTGGCGTTGGTCGTGTTCGGGCTGAATAAAACCAGTGAGGGGGTTGAAAAAGGGTGAGGCGTGAGGGGTTAGGTGTGAGGTGTGAGGTGTAAAAACTGTTTCCCTCACCTCTCACCCCTCACCCCTCACCCCTCACCCCTCACCAATTTATGCCCCGCTCCAAAACCAGCCACCGCTGGCTCAAAGAACATTTTGACGATCCCTACGTCAAGCGCGCCCAGCAGGAAGGCTATCGGGCCCGCTCGATATACAAGCTCATCGAGATAGATGAGAAGGATCACCTCCTCAAGCCGGGCATGACGGTGGTGGATCTCGGCGCCGCGCCGGGGGGGTGGGCGCAGTACACGGCGCAGAAAGTGGGTAGTAAAGGCCGGGTGCTGGCCTTGGATATTCTGCCGATGGAGCCTCTCGAAGGCGTTGAGGTTATCCAGGGCGATTTCACGTCGGACGAGGTTTATCAAAAACTGTTGGGCACCATGGGCGCGGCCAAGGCGGGGCTTGTAATATCGGACATGGCCCCCAATATGAGCGGTATGAACAGTGTAGACCAGCCGCGCGTGATGTATTTGGCTGAACTTGCCCTGGCGCTGGCACGCGATGTGCTAGCTCCGGGAGGCGACCTCCTCATCAAGGTGTTTCAGGGCAGCGGCTTTGATGAACTGTGCAAGGACCTGCGCCGCTCTTTTAAGCAAATCCTGGTGCGCAAACCCAAGGCCTCCAGGGCCCGCACCCGTGAAGTATATCTTTTGGCGCGGAACTATACGGGTTAGCCGCGTCTAATACTTAATTGCATCAGTACTTTACCAGGCGGGCCGTTAGTTCCAGGCCGGTAGTGTGATAAGCTAGTTATAGAAAGTGAACAGAGGACATCCATCTTGAATGACATCGTCAAAAATTTGATCTTATGGGTCGTGATCGCCATCGTCCTGATGTCGGTGTTCAATAATTTCGGTCCGCGTCAGGCTGCCGTACAACCGATAGAGTATTCCCAGTTTATCGGTGATGTGAAGGCCGGTAAGGTACAGAAGGTGAGTATCGAAGACCGTGTCATTCGTGGCATCAAGGACAATGACGAAAGATTCACGACCTATAATCCGGGCGACCCCGGGTTGATCGGCGACCTGCTTAACAATGGCGTCAAGATTGATGCGCGCCCGCCCGAGCAGCAGGGCCTGCTCATGCAGATGTTTATTTCCTGGTTCCCCATGCTGCTGTTGATCGGTGTGTGGATTTTCTTTATGCGTCAGATGCAGGGCGGTGCTGGCGGACGCGGTGCCATGTCGTTCGGTAAGAGCCGCGCGCGCATGGTCGGCGAAGACCAGGTAAAAATCACCTTTGCAGATGTCGCGGGTGTGGACGAGGCCAAAGAGGAAGTGGCTGAACTCGTAGAGTTTCTGCGCGACCCTGGCAAGTTCCAAAAATTGGGTGGCAAGATCCCGCGCGGCGTGCTGATGGTCGGCAACCCCGGTACCGGTAAGACGCTGCTTGCCAAGGCCATCGCCGGCGAGGCCAAGGTGCCGTTTTTCAGCATCTCCGGTTCGGATTTTGTGGAGATGTTTGTGGGCGTCGGGGCTTCGCGCGTGCGCGACATGTTCGAGCAGGCCAAGAAGCACGCGCCGTGTATCATCTTCATAGATGAGATTGATGCAGTCGGGCGGCATCGTGGCGCGGGTCTCGGCGGCGGTCATGACGAGCGCGAGCAGACCCTGAATCAATTGCTGGTCGAGATGGACGGCTTCGAAGGCAGCGAAGGTGTGATCGTCATCGCCGCCACTAACCGGCCCGACGTGCTCGATCCCGCGTTACTGCGGCCCGGCCGTTTCGACCGCCAGGTCGTGGTGCCGCTCCCGGATGTGCGGGGCCGCGAGCAGATTCTCAAGGTACACATGCGCAAGGTGCCCATCGCCGAGGACGTGGATGCGAGCGTGATCGCGCGCGGCACGCCCGGTTTTTCCGGCGCCGATCTTGCCAATTTGGTCAACGAGGCGGCCCTGTTCGCCGCGCGCTCCAATAGCCGGCTGGTGAACATGGAATATTTCGAGAAGGCCAAGGACAAGATCATGATGGGCGCCGAGCGCCGCTCCATGGTTATGAGCGAAGACGAGAAAAAGCTCACCGCCTATCACGAGGCGGGACACGCCATCGTGGGTTTGACCGTGCCCGCGCACGACCCGGTTTACAAAGTGAGCATCATCCCGCGCGGCCGGGCCTTGGGCGTGACCATGTTCCTCCCGGAGCAGGATCGCTACAGCTACAGCAAGCAACGTCTGGAAAGCCAGATCTGCAGCATGTTCGGCGGACGCGTCTCTGAAGAGTTGATCTTCGGCGCGGAGGCGGTCACGACCGGCGCCAGCAATGACATCCAGCGCATCACCGAGATCGCCCGCAACATGGTGACGAAGTGGGGCCTGTCGGAGCGCTTGGGTCCGCTCACCTACAGTGAAGAGGAAGGTGAG